>Ga0315287_10000095_pt1 | contig 71845 bp, 59 predicted proteins | sample YL17G11_0_MG_FD_205037 | JGI IMG/M metagenome (GOLD analysis project Ga0315287, IMG submission 205037) | Sediment microbial communities from Yellowstone Lake, YNP, Wyoming, USA - YL17G11_0 | ecosystem: Environmental > Aquatic > Freshwater > Lake > Sediment | place: USA: Wyoming | collected...
AGGCGAGCATTTACGAGGAACAGTCCAGCAAGAAGATTTCCGAGACGCTCGCGGCGGCGCGCCTCGCGCTGATCGAGGAGGTGCGCACCCGGCAGGTATCCAGCCACCAGCGCATCTACGACGAGCCGATAGCGGGTATTCCGATCGACAGCGAATGGGTGATCTTCGTCGTCGACACCTCGGGCTCGATGCAGTCGCAAAACTGGCGCCACGCGGAACAGAAGCTCAGCGAAGTCCTGAACATCTACCCGAAGCTCAAGGGCATCCAGGTCATGGATGACGAGGGCGGATACATGTTTTCGGAGTACCGCGGAAAGTGGATCCCGGATTCGCCGGCGCGGCGCAAGGTGATACTGAAACTGTTCCGTGGCTGGCAGGCATTCTCGAACTCGAGTCCGGTGGAAGGGATCGTCGCGGCGATCCGGACATACTGGACCCGCGACCACGCGATCAGCATTTATGTGTTCGGCGACGAATTCACGGGGCCGTCGATCCAGGAAGTCGTCGACACCGTTGACCGCATCAACCGCGTCTCCGACACCGGTGAGCGCATGGTGCGGATCCACGCGCTCGGATTTCCGATTCCGAGCGAATATCCCCAGCATACGAGCATGCGTTATGCGACGCTGATGCGCATACTCTGTGCGAGAAACGGCGGAGTGTTCGTCGGTCTGCAGGAAGGCGAAGCAAACGCGCGACGGAGTGTTCCATGAAGTTTTCCGCACTGCGGCCTTGTCTCACCGCCCTGGTCATCCTGCTGCTGTCGGGCTGCACGGGAACAAAGCTCATGGCGCAGGCCCAGCTACCGCCGCCATTGGTCGAAAAGTTGCCGGCGCGGGTCGGCGTCTACTACTCGAAGGAATTCCGCGAGTACGTGCACAAGGAAACGCGCAGCGAGATCGACTACGAGATCACGCTGGGCCCCGCTCACGTGCAGAATCTGAACTGGCTGTTGAAGGCGATGTTTGCGGAAGTCGTCCAAGTCGAGGACCCGACGCATGTTGCCGAGCTGCAACCGCCGCTCGTGATGGTCCTGGAGCCGCGCTTCGAGGAATACTCTTTCCTGACGCCCAAGGATGTCGCGGGCGAGGCGTTCATCGTGACGATCCGCTACCTACTGACCGTCTATGACGGCAGCGGCGGGCGCGTGGACGCCTTCACATTCACGGGTTATGGCCGCGAAAAGGCGCACACGCTCGCAAGCAAGGAGCCGCTGCAGATTGCGACGCAGCGCGCCATGCGCGATGCCGGCGCGAAAGTCGCGGTCGAGTTCACCGATCAGGAATCCGTGCGCCTGCTGCTGCGAAATCCCGGGGAGTTGTTTGCGCCGCCGCCTGCTACGGTAGTGCTGCCTGCGGTGGTGGCACCGCCCACCGCCGCACCCGTCGAAGCAGCACCCGCTGCTGTCGGGTCGCCAGCTACGATAGTGCCGCCTCCAGCTGGAGATTCGCCAGCCGAGCCGCCACCTTCAACCGGTGGTTGACGGCGTTTCAGCCTTGCGCTGCTCGTACCAGATGCCGGTGAACTGAACCCCTTCTGTCGCGACCGGCTTGCCGTTCTCGAAACGCGGACTGAACATCGCACGCTCCACCGCGCGACGGGACTGCGCCAGCTGGCTGTCCGACATGTCGGTGGTCACGACGGTCACGTTCTGTGTGCCGCCCGTTTCGCTGACGGCAAAGCTGAAAACAGTCTGGTGTATGACCACTTCGCCAGTGACGATTCCGATGCCGCGCGTTGACGCCAGCGGGGGCCGGTAGAAAATCATCCGCGGGGCGAGCAGCGGATTGCCCAGGCCCGAATCGATTTCTGTTGCATAGATGGACGAGGCCTCGGCGTAATAGGGAATGGCCGTGCTCGCCCTCGACGTGGCCTGGTACCAATCACCAAGTTCCGTCAGTGTCTCGGCCAACAGCGGTTGCGGCGGATCCGGTGTGGCGCGCAAAAGTTGCAGCGCCAGCTCGATTGATTTGAGCCCGGCCCGGTCCGCAGCCGGCGGAGGCACTCGCGATTCACGGTAAACCTTGGCGACTACCTCGCCGGTGACATCATCACGAGCTGGAAGCTGGCTCTCGAGTGATTCCGGCTCCATCGTGTACTGCAGCCGGTGCGTGCGGCCGATGCCGACCAGGCTCTTGACCGCGAGCGGATTGAAGCCGCCGCTTTCCTTCATGCTGATGTCGCGCACGCGCAGGTAAAGGCCGCGGGCGGCGACATACTCTTTCAGGGATTCATAGAAGGCCCCGAGCTTCATCGCGGCCGGCAGCGTGCGGGGATCGTCGAACCCGTAGTGCTGTTCCGCGATCCGCAGCGCATAGAAATAATCGCGTTCGACACCACCGTAGTCGCCAAGCACAAAGCGGCTGCTTGCGGCCTTGTCGATCAGCGGCAGCTGCGCCAGGTTGAACAGGCCTTCCGAGCGGCGGCTGACCGCGAGCGCGCGGTCGAACTGCACTACCGCCAGCGCGTGCTGATCGAGCGCTGCGTAAACCGCCCCGAGGCCCGCAAGCGGAGTGATCATTCGTCTCGACGAGATGCCCTGGCTTTCCTCCAGGAGCGCGAGCGATTTCTTGTAGCTCGCTTCCGCTGCCTCGTAGTTACTGAGCTGGTATTGCGTTGCGCCGAGATTGTTGTAGGCGATCGGGAGCTCGGTATCGCGGTCGCGGTCGACTTCGGACAATTCCACGACACGCTGCGCGAGCGGCAACGCCTCGTCGAACCGCGCCGTCTCGAACATCGCCTTGAACTGGTCGTAGGCCTCCATGCGCTGGTCGATTGTCTGGAGCGCCGCAGTGGTCAGGGGCTGGGCTGGCGGTGTGGCCGTGACCGGCGGCTGGACCGTGGGCGGTGCGGCTGCTGCTGGCACCGGTTCGTCGGCCATGACGGTTGCGGCGAATGCCGCTGTGGATAACAGCAGGGTGACCAGTACGGGGGTCATGCTGACAACGATAGACCATGCCGGCCCAATGGTGTTCCCGCTCGGTCGCAGCCTGGCGTTCATCGGAGAGCCCCATCGCGTTCGAACACGGCGATCAGGCCGCCGGCCGCGATCGCGAGCAGCGGATCCGTGACATCCGCCGTATGGCCGGGCAGCCAGGTTTGCAGCAGTTCGACCGAAAAAACGATTCCGGCCCCCAGCATCGTGGCTGGGACAACCGAAAGTCCGCTGCGTGCCAACAGCCAGACCAGGGCGCCATAGCTGTAGCAGCGCAGGAACATGTCCGGCAGGTTAGTCGCGCGGTAGTGGGTCAGGGATTCGCCGAATGGCACCAGGGCGAAGCGGTCCTGGGCCAGCTGGAAATCGAAGGGTGAAAGACCCTGGATCGCGATCAGCACGATCAGCGCGGCCGCAAGCAGGCTTGCAGCGCGCTCGACAGGCAGGCGTAGCAGGAGGCCGGCGAGCGCGAGCGCAATTGCCATGCCCGCGAGTTCCGCGGGCTCGAGCAGCATGCCGGTGAACAGGACCCGCCCTGCCAGCACCACCAGCATCGCGATCGTCACCACTCTGCGCGCCCGTCCCGCCGCAATGCGCTCGGCAGCGAGCGTGAGCACCAGCCAGGCGAGCGCATGCGGGAGGATCGCAGCCGGGCTCCACCAGCCGCCTGCAACGAGCGGCGCGAATGCTGCGGCCCATTTTCCGGGATCGAATACCGGCGCAAAGGGCGCAAGGCGGTAGCCTGCCCAAGAGAGAAGGAGCGCAGTGGCAACCGGATGCCGCAGAACGCCAGATAGCGCCGAAGCGCGCAGCCGGCGATGGGTCGAAGCAATCGCGAGTGCGATGAAGCTGCCTGCGGCCGCACCGATCGAGTTGCAGGCGAGGTCGGTCAGGCTCGCGACGCGCCGCGTTTCGTAGAGCTGGGCGAGTTCGATGGTGACTGACAGAAGCGCGCCGATCGCGGTCGCCGCGACCACGGCCAGCAGACCGCCGAGCCGGGTGGCGAGCAGCCATGCAAGGCTTGCGCCCAAAGGCAGGTACAGCAGCACATTGGCCGCGAGATCGCTGCGCGTCGTGCGCGCAAACGAAATACGCTGCAACAGATCGAGCGGACCGGCACCGTCCAGCGCGGCGAACCGGAACGGATAAAGCGAACCGTAGGCAATCAGGAACGCAATGACTGCGAGCAGCCAGGCCGCGGTTCTGGTATTTGAATCCGCCACGGGCCGAGTTTAACGGCCCGGAGAGGAGGGCGCTGCCACCTTGAAAAGGCCGGCCGCGCGATAAAGCGCCTCGACTTCAGGGACCCGCAGGCGGCGGTACTTGCCGATCGGCAGTCCGCCGAGTTGCAGCGGCCCCAGCGCGATGCGCTCAAGTCTTCGCACCTTGGCGCCGACGCGGGCGAACAGGCGGCGGATCTCGCGATTCTGGCCCTCGCGCAGGGTTACCGAGACGAGCGACAGGTCGCCCCGGCTGCGGTCCTTCTTCTGATTCAACACGCGCAGGCGTTCGGGCCGCGCGCGCTTCGCGCCGCCTGCGGGATCATTCACATCGGCAAGATAGAGGCCTTTCGAGAGCCGCGCCAATGCCTCTGAAGTGAGCTGCCCCTGCACCGCGACGCGATATTCCTTCGCGACACCATGGCGCGGATGCGCCAGGCGGTGTGCCAGTTCGCCGTCGTTGGTGAGCAGCACGAGCCCGGTCGAATCCGCGTCGAGTCTGCCGACCGGATAGACACGCTCACCGGGGGACAGCGCGGGCTGGACCAGGGCAACGACATTCGGCCGGCCGCCGGGGTCGCTCGCTGTGGAAATGACGCCGCGCGGCTTGTTCAGCATCAGGTACACACGATCGCGTTGTCGAATGGCTGAGCGGTGGCGCGTATCGATGACAGTACCGTCGAGTTCGACGAGATCGCGGCCAGATGTGACGAGGCAGGGCAGGGCAGTGACGCGCCGGCCATTGACGCGCACGCGACCCGCGCGAATCGCGAGTTCGCAGTCGCGACGCGAGGCGACACCCGCATCGGCCATCACCTTTTGCAGGCGCTCGCCATCGACGGGCTGCGGCGCGACAGGGCGCGGTCGGTTGGGAAAGCGCGGATCGTTCAAGGCCCACTCGGGAAGTCACAAGCCATTGATAATAAAGGACCTCAACCATCTTGGCATGCAGGAAAAAGGGAAAAAGAAAAAGGGGACGCTTCCCTTTTCCTTGAGGAAAAGGGAAGCGTCCCCTTTTTGTGTGTCTAGCCGAGTTTCTCGCCAGGCTTCAGCACCCAGACCTTGCACCATCCCTTCGCCTTGACGAGCTTGCCGGAGAAGATGGTGCAGGAACCGTCGGCCGCACCCGCCTTGCCCGTGAACTGGATGCAGTTGGCGCACATTTGCCCCGGCTTGTAAGTCGGGTTGGTCTTCGCGACCACCTTGCTGGCGTCGCTGACATAGGCGAGCGACTTTGCCATTGCATCGGTCTCGGACAGCGGTTCCGCGGCGCTGGCGCCGCGTGCAATCAGCGTGGCTGCGGGCACCGCGGCAAGGCCCGCGAGCGCCGTCTGCAGCAATTGGCGCCTTGAAAACTTCTCATCGGTCATCGTAAAGCTCCTGAATTGGGCGGACTTGGGGTGCCGCCCTGGTCGAGATTTGCATTGTCTCAAGTCCGGTCTTCGTGTGCGAGCCATCGCCCCAAATGAGAATGATTCGTAACAGTGTGCGGCGGGCCTTGTTAGACTTTCGCCGGGCCTGTAGCTCAGTGGTTAGAGCAGGGGACTCATCTTTTTGGGAAAGGTGCCTCGACCCCGAAAGGGATCGAGTGGACGGGATGAATTCAGGGAAACCTTCCAGCGCCATGGGCGGCTGATGGCAATCCTGAGCCAAGCCGGCGGTGCACCGCCGGAAGGTGCAGAGACTACCTGAGGGCTTCCAGTGCCCTTGATGACAGGCAAGAGCGTCCCGCACCCTCACGGCAATCGAGTGCCGCGGGTGAAGAGATAGTCCACGCCCGCCGGAAACGGCGGGGCCACGTGAATCCCTTGGTCCTGGGTTCGAATCCCAGCGGGCCCAGTTTCCGCCGATTGCTATCGGGTAGGGCGTGAACGATGAGCGATGACACGGCGTTCATGGGCCATCCCCGCGGTCTTTTCTACCTCGCCTTCACCGAAGCCTGGGAACGATTCTCCTTCTACGGGATGACGGCGCTGCTCGCGCTGTACATGGTGAGCCAGCTGCTGCTGCCGGGGCATGTCGAGCAGATCGCGGGTTTCACCGGGTTCCGCGCTGCCGTGGAATCGCTCGTCGGCCCGTTGTCCACGCAGGCGCTCGCATCGCAGATTTTCGGTCTCTACTCGGGATTTGTTTACTTCACGCCGATGCTCGGCGGCATGATTGCCGATCGCTGGATCGGGCAGCGCAATGGCGTCGTGATCGGCGCGCTGTCGATGAGCGCCGGTCACATCGCGATGACTTTCGACCAGTCATTCCTGCTGGCCCTCTCGCTGCTCGTCATCGGCTCGGGTTTCCTGAAGGGCAATATTTCGGCGCAGGTGGGCGCGCTTTATCCGCGCGAGGACGAAGCGCGGCGTTCCCACGGTTTCGTCATCTTCAGCACGGCGATCAATATCGGGTCGGTCGCGGGCCCCTTGCTCTGCGGCCTGCTCGCGCAGGTCTTCGGCTGGCACTACGGTTTCGGCGTGGCCGCGATCTTCATGCTCATCGGCCTCGCAACCTATCTCTACGGATACCGCTACCTGCCGGCACGGGTGGAGCGGCGCAAGTTCGAAGGCACTCGACTCACTGCCGCCGACCGGCGCATTGTCTACGCGCTCATTGCGGTAATGATCATCACGGTGTTCCAGTCGACGGCCTACTACCAGCTCTACAACGTCAACGCGGTCTGGATCCAGCAGCATGTCGCGCTCGACATCGGCGCTTTCCGGATCCCGGTCCCCTGGTACCAATCTGTCAATGCGATATTCAGCATCCTTGGCGTGCCGCTGTTGTTCTGGATCTGGAAGCGCCAGGCAGCGCGCGGCAACGAACCGGGCGACCTGGCGAAGATCGGCACCGGAGCCTGGATCGCCGCAGCGAGCAACCTGGTACTCGTGGGAGCAATTTCTGCTTCCGGCGGCGCGCCTGTTCACCCGATCTGGCCATTCCTTTACAGCGCCGGGTTGGGAATCGCCTTCCTCTACTACTGGCCCACGCTTCTCGCACTGGTCTCGCGCGCAGCACCCGCCAAGGTGAACGCCACCCTGATGGGGCTGGCCTTCATGAGTCTGTTCGTTTCGAACAACCTGATCGGCTGGATCGGCGGCTTCTACGAAAAGATGAGCCCGGCCGGGTTCTGGGCGATGCACGCCGCCATCGGCGCCGCCGGAGGGCTGCTGGTCCTGCTGTCCGGGCGTCGCCTTAGCCGGGTGCTCCAACCGGGATGATTTTCACGGGGGGCACCCCCCCCGGGGGGGGCATATCCGCAGGGCACGCAGCAGCCCTGAATTACGTTGCCCGGCCGCAACAGGGGTGCGGACTTGCGGGAAAATCGCTTTACGGTGAAACTGCTACACAACAACACGTCCGGGGATGCCGGACAGCAATGGGGGCAAGAACATGAACAGCATTTTCCGGCCGCGACCGGCGTCATTGGTGGCAGCAGCGGTAGCGCTCGCGATCAGCGGCGTAGCCGTCGCACAGACCGCGCTTGGCGAAATAACGGTGACGGCGCGCAAGCGCGCCGAGTCGCTGCAGGACGTGCCATTCGCGATCAGCGCGCGCTCGGGCGATGCGCTTCGCGAGGCGGGCGCGACGAACATCGAAGATATTTCCCGAAACATCGCCGGCTTCACGGTCCTGAACCTGGGCCCCGGCCAGAGCCAGATTGCAATTCGCGGTGTCTCAGGCGGCAAGATTGACCGCGACCTGCCGGGCGTCAAGGAGCAGGTCGGCGTCTACATGGACGAGTCGGTGATCTCGCTGTCGCTGTTCACGCCCGATCTCGAGCTCTACGACCTGAATCGCGTCGAAGTGCTGCGCGGCCCGCAGGGAACCCTGTTCGGCTCCGGCTCGGTGGGTGGCACGGTGCGTTACATCAGCAACCAGCCCGACCTGAGCGCCAGCTACGGCGACGTTGAGGTGACCGGCAGCTCGATCGACGGCGGCGAGACCGGCGGCAACGTCAGCGGCATGTTCAACATGCCGATGGGGAGTACGGCCGCGCTGCGCGTCGTCGGCTATTACTCGGACATTCCCGGCTTCATCGACGCCGTGCAACCCGGTGGCTCGGTGAATAAGGACGTTAATGGCGGCACGCGCACGGGTGTGCGCGTTGCGGCGCGCTTCGAACCTAATGAAAACCTGGCGATCACGCCGCGCGTGATCTATCAGGAAATCGACATGGACGGCTACAACCGCACCGACGTGTGGAACATGCTGGCCAATCCGTTCACGACGACGGAACCGCGCGTGACACTGAGAGACCGCCAGCAGTACACACAGCTGCAGGAAAAGTTCACAGATGATTTCCTGCTCGCCGATCTGACGATCGAGGCCGGTTTCGGTAACCACACATTGACGTCGATCAGTTCCTACACAGATCGCGACGTCCTCGTGATCCGCGACGCGACGCAGCTAACCGGCAGCGTCACATACTTCAATCTGGGCGGCACCGGAGCCCAGATCCGGCTGGACTCGCCGCTATACGATGCGACGAAGGTCAAGGTGTTCACGCAGGAATTGCGCGTCGCTTCCGATTACGACGGTGGATTCCAATGGGTCGGGGGCGCGTTCTACAGCGATATCAAGCGCCACTACGGCCAGCAGTTGCCGACGCCGGGCTACGACGCTCTGGTGGACTTGCTGCTTTGCGATGGGGCGCCCCCCAACTGCCTGCCAAGCACCCTTCTGGGTGCGCCGGTCGACGACATGCCGTTCTACTCGGACATTCCTTACAAGTTCACGCAATTCGCGGCGTTTGGCGAAGTCAATATCAGCTTGGGCGAGCGGTCCAACCTGACGGTCGGCGGTCGCTACTTCGATTTCAAGGAAGACCGCGTATTGACGTTTGGGGGCCTTTTCGCCGACCCGAGCGATGGCCCCGGATCAACGAGTTCGGACGGTTTTCTGCCGCGCGTGCTGTTCTCCTACGATGTCAATGAGAATGTGCAGCTGAACGCACAGGCCTCCGAAGGCTTCCGCCTTGGCGGCATCAACGATCCGCTAAATACGGGCCTGTGCTCTCCGGCGGATCTGACGACTTTCGACGGCCGGCCCAAGTTCGGGGACGAGACTCTGTGGAATTACGAACTCGGCGCCAAGATTGGCTTCGCGGATGGGCGCGCGCAGTTCAATGTTTCCGTCTTCGACGCGGAAATCGATGACCTGCAGGCGGTAGTTCTGGCGGGCACCTGCTCGTCCCGCATCGTGCTCAATGTGCCGAAGGCGCACACGCAGGGTGTCGAGATCGAGTTGGCAGCACAGCCGACGGATCGTTTCGATTTCGGCTTCTCGGCGACCATGATGAATTCGGAGCTCGATTCGACGGTCGTCGGGGCGACCGTGGCCGGTTACCGGCAGCCTGTGTCACCGGAGTTCCAGATGGCGGCGAATGCGACCTACAAGTGGCCGATGACCGACAGGCTGGAAGGTTATCTGACGGGTACTTTCCAGCACGTTGGAGATCGCTATACGCAGGTCGCAGATCAGGCTTCGGGCTTTGGGACATTTGATATCAGGATCAGTCCGCCTCCCAACGGGTATGGTGCTCCGACGATCACAAGCTTCACCTTCGATCCGCTGCTGCCTGAATACGACATCGCCAACATCCGCTTCGGCGTGCGCGGCGGCGAATGGGAAGCGGCACTGTTCATCAACAACATTTCGGACGAATCGGCAAAGCTCGGCCTCGACCAGGAACGCGGACGCGTCGCACGCGTCGGCTTCCTGACCAACCAGCCGCGCACCATCGGCGTGACGTATCGCCGCAGCTTTGGCGGAGCGAAATAGAGCCGACAACCGGCGCGTGGTGATCAAGGCTGCGCGCTGAACCGCGGCTGCGGTTATTGAGACGAAGGCCGGCCCCACGGGAGCCGGCCTTCTTTTTGCCTGGGGTAGCCCAGCCCGGCGGCATGGGCAGGTAACCGGGGCCAAGTGACCGAGTTCCGCCCCTGGGTGGACCGCTTGTCATATTTTTTGCGCCACCCGTCACGCTCGTTTTCCGCCCAGTTTGTCACTGTTACCCCCGTCGGCTGCCGTTTGCGGCATGCAGGCCCGTGTCATTGGCACCATGAATATCGCGATCTCAACTGTCGGAACCAGCAGCTACTCGGATTGCCTCGAGGCGATCCGCAGCCGCATCGCCGCGCGCGAAAGCAAGCTCTACGATGTCGCGATCCTCGTGGTCTATGTGCACCAGCTCGAGCGCCTGTATGCGAGCGCTGGTCATATGAATGCCGGACGCATGCTCGACGAGTTGCGCAACCGTCTGGCCCAGGTGCTGCGCCCCGGGGATTACTTCACGCGGCTCAGCGACCGCAAGTTCGCATTTGTATTGTCGAACCTGCGGAACCAGGGGCACGCGATCCTCGCCGCCAACAAGATCCTGCGCGCAGGCGGCGAGCCGCTCGCGGCCGGTGGCCAGCAGTCAACGGTCCGGCTGTCGGTCGGCATCGGCATGTTCCCGACCCATGGCCGCACGCCAGAGGCGCTGATGCAATGCAGCGAGATCGCGCTGCTCGAGGCCTGGAAGACCTCGCAGCCTGTCACCGTCTACACCGCGCGCAAGGCCGACGAACTGGTCGCCGGCTGGGATCTCGATGCGCAGCTCACGACGGCACTCGAGCACGGCGACCTGATCCTGCATTATCAGCCAAAAGTCGCGCTGCCGGATCTGCACATCGTCGGCGCCGAAGCGTTGATGCGCTGGAACCGGCCAGAGGCCGGAAACGTCCCGCCGGAGATTTTTATCGATGTCGCCGAGATGACGGGCCAGATCGACCCGTTGACGCGATTCGCGTTCAATCGCGCGTTGCGCCAGCTGGGCGAATGGCCGGAATCGCTCGGGCGCCTGTGCGTCGCCGTCAATGTCACGCCGTCGCTGGTCTGCAACCCGGAACTCGTGGACATGATCCAGAGCGCCGCGGGCCTCTGTTCCGTGGACCTGTCGCGGCTGACCGTCGAGGTCACCGAGAATGCGCTGATGATCGACCGGCAACGCAGTCACCGCGTGCTGACCGAACTGCGCGAACTGGGCGTGCGGATCTCGGTCGACGACTTCGGTACCGGGTATACCTGCCTGTCCTACCTGAAGGAAATCCCGGCGGACGAGTTAAAGGTCGACAAGTCCTTCGTGATGAACATGCTTGCCAACAAGGCGGATCGCAAGATCGTCGAACAGACCATCTCCCTGGGGCATTCCTTTGACCTGGCGGTCGTCGCCGAGGGCGTCGAGGACGAAAGGGTCTCGCAGGAACTGATCGCGATGGGTTGCGACTTCGCCCAGGGCTTCCACTACGCCCGGCCGCTCACGCCGGACAAGTTCGTGGAGTGGGTTCAGGGCTGGCGGCCGGGGAAGGCCCGCGCCGACTGACACAGGTCAATGCGGCCCTAGCACCCCCGTCGCAGACTCCTGCCCATGGTGGTCGGGGTCCGCTTTGAAGCTGCCGTGGTACGCCGTTATGACGTGCCAGGGCCGCGCTACACCTCTTACCCGACCGCACCCCAGTTCAGCGAAGCCGTCGGCGAGGGCGACTACCTGAAGGCCGCACGGGCGTCCAACGACGACCCCATCCCGCGGCCGCTCTCGATCTATGTGCACGTGCCGTTTTGCGCGGCTCCCTGTTTCTACTGCGGCTGCACCAGGATCATCACCCGTGACCGCACGGCGGGCACCCGCTACCTGAACCGCCTGCAGCGCGAGATCGAATTGCAGGCACGGCTCTTCGACCGGGACCGCAGCGTTGACCAGCTGCATTTCGGCGGTGGCACGCCGACTTTCCTCAGCGACGCCGAGCTCGCGGACCTGATGCGATTCATTGATCACAGCTTTTCATTGCGCGACGATGCCTTGCGCGAATACTCGATCGAGGTCGATCCGCGAACCGTGGACGACGCAAGGCTGGCGGCGATCGCCGGGCTGGGCTTCAACAGGATCAGCCTGGGTGTCCAGGATTTCGACCCGGACGTCCAGAAAGCGGTCAACCGGATACAGCCGCAGGAAGATGTCCTGGCAGTCATGTCCGGGGCGCGGCGCCATGGCTTCCGGTCGGTATCCGTCGACCTGATCTATGGACTTCCCAGGCAGACCGAAGCGGGCTTCGCACGCACGCTCGAGCAGGTGATCGCGGCGCGACCCGACCGCGTGGCCGCCTACAGCTACGCGCACCTGCCACAGACCTTCAAGGCGCAGACACAGATCAAGACCGAGGACCTGTGCCCGCCGGAGGTGAAGCTTGCGCTGCTCGGCATCACGGTCGAAAAACTGACCGCTGCAGGCTACGTCTATATCGGCATGGACCACTTTGCGCTTCCCGACGACGAGCTTTCCATTGCTCTTGCCGACGGGAGCTTGCAGCGCAATTTCCAGGGTTACTCGACCCGTGCCGGGCTCGACCTGATTGGCCTTGGCATGAGCGCGATAGGCCAGGTGGGCCCACTGTACATCCAGAATCATCGCTTGCTGGACGACTGGGCCGCGGCCCTCGATGTGGGGCGCCTGCCGATCTGGCGCGGTCTTTGGTTGACGCGCGAAGACCGGATCCGTCGCGCCGTGATCCGCGAACTGATGTGCCGCGGAGAACTGGATCTGCACAAGCTCGGCGAGCGATTCGGCCTCGACTTCAGCTCGCACTTTGCCGCCGAACTCGAGAGCCTGGCCCCACTCGCCGAAGACGGCCTGGTCGAAATCGAACCCGGGCGCATCCGTGTCACGCCGCTCGGACGGCTGCTGGTGCGCGCGATCGCAATGCGATTCGACGCCCATCTGAACCAGGAGCCTGGCGCCGGCGCACGGCGGTTTTCCCGCATCGTCTGAGGGGTCACGGCGCGCACAGACCCACCGTGTACAATGTCCCTTTTGCTTAGGGGACAACCGCTTGAGCGGCACCGCGACACCGTCACCGCTCAATCTCTACCAGCTGCGTCGCAGCTGCAGCAGCTGTTCACTTTCGGAACTGTGCCTGCCGATGGGCCTGGCGGCCGGCGACATTCAGCGCCTCGAGGATCTCGTCGCGCCGCGCGGCCCCGTGAATGAGGGTGAGCACCTGTTTCGCATCGGCGATCCGTTGCGTGTCCTGTACGCGGTGCGCGGTGGATACTTCAAGTCCTACATGGTCGAGGCCAACGGGCGCGAGCAGGTGCTCGGCTTCCACCTGCCGGGCGAGCTGATCGGGCTGGACGCCATCTGGCCCGAGAAGCACCAATGCAATGCGGTCGCGCTCAATACGGCGTCGGTCTGCGAGCTGCCCTACGGCCAGCTCACCGATCTCGGCCGCCAGGTGCCCGGGCTGCAGCACTCGATGCTGCGCCTGCTGTCGAAGGAGCTGGCGATCAGCCACGCGCTGGCCGGCGACTTCAGCGCAGAGGATCGCGTTGCGGGCTTCCTTATGTCGCTGTCGTCGCGAATGAAGGCACGCGGCCATTCGGAGACCCAGCTGACGCTCGCGATGTCACGCCGCGACATCGCGAATTACCTGCGCCTTGCCACCGAGACGGTCAGCCGCGTGTTCTCACGCTTCGAAGAGGACGGACTCGTGTCCGTGGATCGTCGCGAGGTCCTGCTGCGGGACGTCGAGCGCCTCAACAAGCTCGGGCACTGCTTTTCCGCGGGCGGGTAACGGCTGCCGCCAGTGGAGCCGTGAAGCGGGTAGCCGATGCCTCGAGGTTACTGCTCGCCGATCAGGTATCGAAAACTGATGCCGGCCAGCCAGACATCGTCATCGTAAGGCTGAGCGCCCAGTGTCAGGATCGTCGGCAGCGTATCCGGAGCGACGCCCTGCAACGCCCAGTCGTCGGTCGAGAAATTCTCGTACCGCAACTGCAGGCCCACCTCGAGTTTCTCGGACCAGTGATAGAGGATTCTCGCCTGTAGCGAATCCAGCGTCGTTTTCAGATCCGGAAACTGACTGGGTCCGCCGCCACCGGTGACGTCAATTTCGGTGGTGCCTATGGCATGCGTGTAATCGAGCTGCAGGTCTACCTTGCCGCCCATTCCGGCAACGCGAAAACCGCCGCCGAAATTGTCGAACTTGTCGGAGTAATCTCCATACCAGTCAGGTGTCGAGAAGCCCGCGCTTCCGGCCTGCTGCGTGGAGATATCCTCGAATCCGCCGGTCAGATAAATCGATGCCTTTTCCGACACGGACCAGCTGAGGTCGGCTGCCACGCGCAGCTCGTTGCTATCGGTCAATCCGAGCTGTGAACTCGAATAGCTGTCATCCGCATAAAACGCCCTGGCGCTGATCGCGATCGGCAACTTGGGCAGCGACGCCGAAGCCGACAGTTCGCCAAACTGCTGGTAGCGGTAGGCGAGATTGTATTTCCGCATCAGAGGATTCTGGTCAAGACCGGCGGCAAGCGATTCGTCGTAGCCATTGTTGTCTCGCCTGGATACACCGCCGCGCGCGGTGAGTTCCAGGTATGAATTGGGCCGCCAGTCCAATCGTCCCCAGCCGGTATCTTCGGTCTGTTCGGCAACCTCCTGGAGATTCCGGTCGAGTGCTGTGTAGTCGTAACCGGCGGAGGCCCTGACGGTGTCGAATAACCGGTAGTCCGCACTGGCGTTCAGGCGCAGCCGGTCGTATCCGTACGGAACATTCAACTCCGTTTCGCCGGAGAGAAAGCTGTCGGCGATGACACGGGTCCATGGCAATTGGGATGTCTTGTTGTCGCGCTCATCGTAGCGAATGGCGAGTTTGACCCGGGCCTTTGGGAAGGGTCTTGATACGACAGTCAATGCGAGGTTGGTCGTGTCGATTTCCGCGTCCAGCGAAGACTGCGGCAGAGGGGTCGTAATGACATTGGGGTTGGTCGTGTAAGGCAGCAGCGCGTCGTCCTGTTTCCCGCGACCCATTGCTGCCGAGAAGGTAATACTGGTGTCCAGTGCCGTGGTGCGATAACTGCCGGTCAGCATCAGCTGCTGAAAATTACTGTCGGGCGCTTCAGCCAGGGCACTGCTCTCGGCTCCGGGCGCCGACACGAACGGGTTTTCCCAGCTGGCGGCGAGGAACTGATCCTGGAAGAACGACCCGTAATACGCGAGTTTCAGATAGCCGTTGTCGGCGTCGTAGCGGATTCCGGCGTCCACCTGGTCGGTCTGATAATCGAAGCGATGGGGCAGGAGACTTGAATTCGTGAAGTAGGATCCGCCGAGGATGTTGGTGCCGTCATGTTCTTGCCGTTCATAGTCGGCAAACAGCCGAAACGGGGTCGTCGGCAGGTATCGGCCGCCAATCTCCAGTGTCTTGCGCTCACTTTCGATGTCCTGGGAAACGAGACTCTGCGCCAGATCAGTAAAGCCCGACGTCGTGTTGGCAAAGGTCCAGGCTGATGGCAAGGCCAGCAGATTGTCCGACGCGTGCGTGAATATCGTGCTGGTGCTGTCGAATTTGTGGCGCGGTATCTGGCTGTAGGCCAGGCGGTAATCGAAAGTCCCGGGACGCGCGCCTTCGATTTCAACGACCCTCGAGTCGAGCCCGAGATCTTCCACCAGCCAGCTCAGCCGATAGGCGTCGGCCGCGTAGCGGCCCGAGCCATCGACGTTCAGATAACCGCCTTTTTCATCGTAGCCAGTTGCGTCGCCGAACGTGGCGGCATCCTCACTGACATAACTGGCGCCGGCCGTAAGGTCCGCCTGGTAACCATTCGCAAACGGGCATCGCTCGCACTTCCATTCGGAAGTATCGGGCGATGCTGATTCCGAGACCGGTGCGACCAGCGCCGACGCCAGGATTGTCAGGATCGGCAGTGATCCGGATCGGGTCCACCTGATATCGCGCATCTACTGAACCTCTCAAGCGCTGGCGTGCAGGCAATCCCTGTCCGTCAACGCATCAATTTCGACCCCGACGGGTGATTCGAACCATGCACCTGCGAATGGCAGTTCAGGCAACTCTGACCGAGCAGGTATTGCGACGGCGTACCGGTCGCAAGACCTCCGGCATCCTGGGCGATGCTCGGATGCCCGCTCTGCGAATGACAGCTCTGGCAGAGCAGTGGCGCGCTACGCGACAGCATCGCGGGATGGTTCGATCCATGGGGGTTGTGACAGTTGGTGCAGTCTTCGGCTACCGGGGCGTGCTCCCACAGGAACGGACCGCGCTTTTCGGCGTGGCACTGATAGCAGGTGTCGTTGATGGTCTGCCGCGCGAGCATCGACTCGGTGGTCGCCCCGTGCGGGCTGTGACAGCCGGTGCAGGCCATTTTCCCCTCGCGCAATGGATGCGCATACGCTTTCAGCGCATCGCCTTTCCGGAATTCATGGCACGCATAGCACTTGTCGGCCTGGGTCGACACGCCGAGCACGGGATCGCTTGCGGTGTGAACCTGGTGACAGCCGGCGCAGGTCACCTGGTTGTCGTCATGGGGTCCGCCATGCCACGCAAACCCGGCATCGGCCTGATGGCACCCCAGACACATTCCATTCCGTGTCTCGACGCTCGCAGCGGAATCCGCGGAGAAGCGGATGACCTGTGACAACTTGCCATCGCGCTGGACCATGCCCGCATGTGAACCGCCCGGGCCGTGGCAGGATTCACACTGCAGTTGCCCGTGACCGAACGGGCTGCGCGGATCCGTTGGCACGCCATGCTTGGTCTGAAATATGCCAACCACTGCCGGAATGTTGTGACAGGCGAGGCAGGTATCGGCGCCGCTGGCCGTGTACTGGGTATCCTCGGCTTCCGTGGAAGTCTGCGAGACCGATAGCGTCGGCACGCCAAGGCCGATGCAGACCAGCGCGACGAATTGGATAAGCGATGGTCTTGTCATTCGGCTATCCGTGATTCCCTGTGCGTGCGAGTCCCGGACGTGGTGCCGGGGCACGCATTATCGCGTGCCCCGGTATCGCCTGCCATCAGTTGAACTTGAATGTACCGACCTCGTGCATCAGCTTCACGTCCGCGATACGTCCCGGGCCATGGCAGAGATTGCATGTCTCAACGCCGGATGAGATCAGCGTGCTGTCGGCCGCCTTGGTTGCCCCGAAATCACCGCCGTTCTGGGTCATGTGCTGCGCTGCGAGCGAGTCGAAATGGCAGGCGGAGCAGACTGCCGCATTGGGTGAGATCACGACGTCATCCGTCGGCGCTGCCCGATCGAGCCCTACATCCACGGTCGTACCCAGGACCTTGGCCCCATCGACCGGATAATAGGTATTGGCCTGGTGACAACCCTCGCAGTTCTTGAGCCTGCCCGGGTAGAGAACCTCGAACAGAATCGGGTTGTTTCCAAATCCGCATATCTCAACCGGCACGCCCACACGCCCTGAGCCGTCTTCCCCTGATCCGTGGATCTTGTGGATCATGCGTTTGAAATCGATCGGCTCCTGGACCGTTCCGGTCGCGCAGTTGCCCGTTGCAGCAGCGCGTCGATTGATATCCGTCACGTTCGGGTTATGGCAGATCACGCAGACCTGAGGATTGTCCGTGCGATTGTTGCCGTGCAGGGACAACTGGTGGTGGCAATCATCGCACTTCGTAATGTTGACGACGGTCCGGCGCGCGACCGCTGCCGCGTCCGTTATCGTCACATACTTGATTGCGTTGGTCACCGCGATGCGATCCACGATGCCGTCGTTGTCCGCATCCAGCGCCGGGTGGCCCTCGATCGCGACCGCCGCACTGCCGACGGCCGTCGCCGGTATCGCGGTTACCGACGTGACCGTAAACGTGCCATCGCCGTTGTTGGTCGATACGCCGCCACAGTTGAGGCCGGCAAGCGGGTTCATCTGAATCGGCTGACCCGGATTGAGGCCGCTGCCTGTATTCGTGTAGTTGGTCGTGCTCCAAGCTACGTCAATGGACAGCCGGCTCGCGTCCGAGCCGACAGCGACACATTGCGTAAACGGCGCATCCGCATTGATGTCGTAGGCCGCATTGGCATTGGTCGGGTCGGTGACCGAGAATTTCACCGACGGGAACTGGCTGGGCGCGGTGTTGGTGACACTCACTATGTTGAACTTGAATTTTGCGCCGGCAGTCGCGGTCCTGATTTCGTGCGCGACCGGCACCTGTACCAGTCGGCCTTCGTCATCTGTCACCGTACCTGTCGGGCCGTGGCAATCGGCGCACTGGGTGTCATCCGTGAAATTGAAGCCACCGGGATGCACGCCGTCCTCGATCGCGAAATTATGTACGGTGTTCACAATGCCGTCATCGTAGTGGCAGGTGCCGCAGGCGGCGCGATTCGACACGATGCGGAAATTGCTCGCCTGGGGTGTATCCGCGTCGCTTTCCTGATGGCAGGTTGCGCAATTGCGGATGTCCTGCGGGAACTCGACATCCGACCATTCATTGGCCCCAATCACGTAATCCGGCCTCGCGGAATGGATGCTGTGTATCATTCTCTTGAGGTCGACGGTTTCGCCGGTAGCGCCCATGATCGTCGATTGGTTGTGACACGTGACGCAGTAGGTGACGTCGGTCCTTGCACCGCCGTGGAAACCCAGCACGTCATGACAGGCGTTGCAGGTGTCGTTGTCGACGATCAGGCGCGTGAAGGTGGGCGCGCCGCCGCCCGGTACGAAGTCGTATACGCCGTTGCCGGTGATCGGCGATTGATTGCGAATCTCGAGGCCGAGGCGATGCGTCTTGGTCGCGTCGAATGCCGGCGCGGCCGGATAAGCCGTCAGTGCCCTGGCAAAGGTGTACTGGTAGGTGCCGTCGCCGTTGTCGACCAAGGTGCCGCAGGGATTTGTACCAATGCAAGCTGAGGTGGGGCTCGAACCTCTTTCGGTGGTGCCTTGCGCATTGGCAACGCCGCCGTTGTCTCGCGTTACATAAGACTGCCAGTGACTGGATCCGCCGCCGCTTCCCGGAGAGAGCTCCGACAGGACGAAGCGGGAATTCGTGGCCGGCAGTCCGAAGAGTCCCTGGGTCAGATCGTTAGACAGCCTGAACTTGACGACGGGAACCCCGCCACCCGCGGGCACCGTGACGCTGTTGACCGTGATATTGATGAAATCGGCGCTGCTGATCGGAACGCCGCCACTGCCGCCGGGCGGGCCAACGGGCCCGGGCGGTCCACCGGCTCCGGGGGGGCCCGCGGGACCGGTGGCACCCGTCGAGCCACTGTCGCTGCAGCCGGCCAAGGCAAGGGCCAGCAGCACGAGAAGGGCAAATGGGCTATCGGTTCTTGTGTTTCTGACCATGATCCTTCACCTCAACGACTGGCAGACGGTAAATCCCGCAGCTTGCTGGGAGGGTCGCAAACCGCGGCCCAGTTTGCCTTGACTTGGATCAAGTCCTGATTGCGGCCGATACAGTATTAGCCCCCCCCGACCGCGTGGAAGGCGGATCAGCGCTTATCCGGCTGGCCGGTTCGCATAGTGCGATGAGACGCTTTCGATGATGGAGTCGCTGTATGGCAGGCTCATGTTGTGCATCATCGAGCTCTCGCGACGATCATCGCGATACGCTCGCAGGGCCATGATCAGGTAATCCTTGTCTTGCCCGTTGATCTTGGGAACCGCCATCGAGGCATTGTCCACATTGGCCTCATGGCAGCGATTGCACTTCTCGATCAGTCCCTGAACGATCGTTTGTCCTTTTTCAGCAGGCCTGGATTTCTGGATCGCGTAAAACGCGGCAATGTTCTCGATGTCTGCCTTGCCCAGGTCGCCCACATAGGCTTCCATTCCTTCATGCCGGCGGGACTTCGGGTAGGCCTTGATGGCATTCACCAGGTAGCTGGCATCCTGGCCCGCAAGATTCGGCGTCGCCGCGTCGGTGCTGACGCCGCGGGGCCCATGACAGCCGCCACACACAGCAGTCAGCGGTTCCCCCGCCGCCGGATCACCAAATGACGGCGCGCCTCGTTGCGCCGGGGTCTGGGAGGCGAAATACAGCGCCAGGCTTTCCATGTCCAGCTTGCTCAGGCGACGCAACAAGGAATGCATCGGATCTGTCTTGCGCACGCCATTCAGGTATTCCTGGATGGCAACGACAAAATAGCGGAGCTGCTGGCCGGCGATGCTCGGCACACCAGGGGTCGTGGTGTTGCCGTCTGCGCCATGGCATTTTGTGCAGGCCGAGGCGAGCGTCTTGCCATTCTCATAGGGAAGGAAGACCGGAGCACTCGTTTCCGGTGTGGACGCGATGGGTGGCAGGCCCGCGTAGTACCCGACTACATTGCGCACGTCGGCTTCGCTCATCTGCTCCGCCATCTCCTTGAGGGCGGCATGGGTGCGTTTCCCTCCCTTGTATTCGGCGATTGACGCGAGCAGATAACGCTCCTGTTGCGCCGCCAGGTCCGGAATACCCGGCGCGGTGCCCCGGCCATCCAGCCCATGGCAACCCTTGCAGTCCCGCTCCGCAAGGACCTTGCCTGCATTGACGTCGGCTGCCTGCAGCGGCTCAGGCGTGGGCGCTGCAGATGATTTTTCCTTGTCCGCACACCCGATCAGCGCCACCGAGAGGGCAACAGCGAACATGAGATGTTTCATAGAGAACCTCGAAGCCTGGACGATTATTGCACCGTCACCCACCTGCTGCCACGCTGCCGGCGAAGCCGACGAGCACCAGGACCAGCAGTGTCAACCCGAATGCAAGCAGGACGATGCCCAGGATCCTGGAGCCCAGGGTCATGGACTGTGACGGAACATCCACCAGATACCTGTCCAGTTCTCCTGTCGCGACCAGCTCGTCGTACTCCAGGGTGTGCTCGCGCCGGAACTCTTCGAGGGATACGGCGCCTGTGAACATCACGATGTCAGGAGGCGGGAACCTGTCCGGCCTGAAATGATTGTTGAAAAAATGCACTGTGAACAGGAACAGGATCGCGAGGAAGGCTTCCTCCCCGTGAGCCAGCATGGCGATGTTGAAAATCCAGCCGGGCAAGACTGAGGCGGTCCATTCCTTGAACCACAACATCAGGCCGCTGCCGCCGACGATCGTCAGGCCCCAGAACGGCGCCCAGTAGTCGAATCTCTCCCAGTAGGTCCAGCGGCCAAAGACCGGCCGCGGCGCCTTGCCGAAGAACCACTGGAACATGGCGGTTATGTCCCTCAAGTCCTGCAGGCTGGGCACGAGCGATGTATGCCCGAACCACTTGAATGTTCTCCATTTCGGCGCGAACCGGAACATGAAATAGAGAATGTGGCCGAGAAACAGTCCGAGTATGACGACTGCGGCCGTCCTGTGGATGATCGCCGCAGTTTTCGGGCCGCCCAGCGCCTGCATGACGGCCGTCGCCCAGCCAGTGCCTGCGTAGAAAGCCGCCATGCCGGTCAGCGAAAGGATCATCAATGCCACTGCGAAGAACAAGTGAACCAGCCGCCAGCCGATCCCGAAGCGCCGGTAGTACTTGCCTTGATATTGCGGCAGCTCGCTCGTCTGCACGTGCGGCCTGGTCTTGCGTGCCTGGCGGTCCTTGTGCTCCCGGTAGAACCACAGCGCTGAATGCGTCCAGAAGAAGAGGAACACGCCCGTAATCAGTGCAATCATGAATTTCGATGCGATCCACATGTAGGGATAGCGCTTGTAGTCGTGGGTGCTGGCGTGCGGCTGGAAGGTGACAAATCCCGCGCTCGCGCCCTGATGGCACTTCCGGCAGGTCTGCAGCCGATTGTCAGGATGCACGGTGGACTTCGGATCGCTGACCCGCTGGATTGCATGGCTGCCATGGCAGTCAAAACACTTGGCCGTATAGGCATAGCCCAGCGTGTTGACCTGGCCGTGATAGGTCTGCGTATAGGACTTCAGGCTGTCTGCATGACAGTTTCCGCAGTTCTTTGTAATGACAAGCCGGGTCGAATCCAGCGCCGGGCTTTCGACGTCATGGGTGGTGTGGCAGTCCGAGCAGATGGCCGCCTTGGGGTTGGCTTTCTGCAGGACTTCCTTGCCGTGAACTGAAGTCGAATACGCTGCCAGTTCCTTCGCGTGGCACTTTCCGCAGGTATTTGGAATATTGAGGCGCCATTCGGCACGGACGGAACTGCCCTGCGGATAAACGTAATGGGCGTCATGGCAGTTGTAGCAGGTTGCGTTCGTACGCGATTGATCCTCGATGTTCGGCCGCGCATGAATGGATTTCATGTAGCGGTCGATCTGCTGGATCACCACACCCAGTTTCCCGGACTCGGCCGTCTTGTTCTCTTTCTGGGCAGTTGCCCACAAGTCCTGGTGGCATTGCACGCAACTGATCTTGATGCGCCCGTTCTTATTGTGCGGAATCTCCGTGATGTCCTTGTGACACCCGACGCACAGTTGCTTGCCATGCGCGCTCGACTCGAATTTCTCCCTGATCACGTGCAACGAGCGCATCTGCCCGTCTGCGTCCGGCATCGCAAATCCCTCGTTACCGTGACAGGCGAGGCACAAGGAGTTGTCGGCGCCGACGGCCGGTTGCGGCCCAGCGAAAAGAATGAGGGTGGCCGCTATCGAGGCGGCAAGTCTTGCAACACGTACCGAAAGTTCCGCTTGCAACTTCATGACGCGTTGCTTGCGGGCGATGCCGTCAACCGCTTCTCCCAGGGTGGAAAAAGCTTGACCGCCAGCAACAACAAGATCAGCGGCATGACGACCAGTGCGGCCGCAGCCAGGAGGCCCTCCCGGCCGAGGACGGTCGGCTGATAGTCGATGAGTCCTTTGCCGGTTTTCGAGATCTCCTGTCCGCCGATGACCACGTTCCAGCGCATCATCAGTACCGCAAAGAGTACGAGCGCAGCGCTCGTGGTGACTCCCACGACCAGCGCACGGCCGGTGGTGCCCCGCCAGATCATGTACGAAAGCGCGCTAAGCGGAACCACGGAACCGAGGCCAAATTGCAGGAAGAAGAAAGTAATCAGGAGCGGGCCCCTCACGTATTCCATGATGATCTCGATTCCCTCCCGGCCGCGATAGACGAGGCTGGCAAACTCCACGCCCTCGAGCAGCAGCGTGAACATCATGAAACCCCAGAGCGCATACGCCATGCCCTTCAGGCAGGGCAGGTCAACCGGGACCTTGCGCAGCCTGCAGGACAGCACATAGATCGCGATCAAAAGGGCTGTGCCGGAGATGATCGCGGAAAACAGGAAAACGAGCGGCATGAGATCGGAGGACCACCATTCGCGGGCCTTCAATGACCCGAACACAAACCCGATGTAGCCGTGCAGGCCGTGGGCGGAAGGGATCCCGATGACGGCGAGCGTGAATATCCACTTGCGGTCGTAACTCATCGCCTTTTCGGACAGGTCGTCCGACCCAAGCGACAGCGCTTGATAGAACCACCGCAGCGGTTCCTTGCCTTCCCGCGCCTGCTGCACGATGTAGGGGCGGTACACGAACCAGGTCTCGAGCATCAGGAGAATGATGTAGAAACCGGCCGCATAACCGAAGACTGCGAAGGCGGAGGTCCAGTGCGGTGTGATCATGGAGTTGAGCGCACGCTCCGGATGGCCGAGATGCAGCAGGAGCGGCATCGGTACGATGAGCATGCAGCACAATGAGACAAGCAGGGCAAGATGCGCCACGGGCTTGAAGCGCTGTATCCCGAATACCTGGTACATGCTCGACACGGTGAACGCCCCGGCCACCAGCCCCGTCAGGTAGGGGTAGACGACGATCAGCACCGTCCACGGGATGATCGTCTCGTTGGGGTAAACGTAGCCGGTGAACGGGGCGACGTTAACGAGCGTTTCCACTAGACGACCTCCTTGTCAATGCCGACGTAAAAGACATTCGGGGCATTGCCGGACTCCGGCCTCAGCACCTGCACGCGGTTGTTGCGGACGAACAGGCTGATCGGGCTCTGCTTGTCATTCATGTCGCCGAAGACGCGTGCGCCGACCGGGCAGACTTCGACACATGCAGGTTGCAGTCCCTTGGTGATGCGGTGATAGCACCATGTGCACTTGTCCGAGACCTGCTGTTCTTCGTTGAAAAAGCGCGCGCCATAGGGGCAGGCCTGCACGCAGTAGCGGCAGCCGATGCAGTAGTCGTGGTCGATGAGCACGACGCCGTCCTCGGTCCGGTAGGTTGCGCCGACCGGGCACACCTGCACGCAGGCCGGATGCGTGCAGTGGTTGCACAGCTTGGGCACGAAGAAGGCCTTTTCGACCTTCATGTCCTTGTAGCGGTTGGCGAATCGATATTCCCCTTCCGAGCCTGATGCCTCGATGTTGACGGGATCGTGGTGGCTGTCGATGCGCGCCCTGGTCTCGCCTTCGATATAGACGTAGCGCTCGACCCAGGTGCGGAAGTGATGGGCGTCTCCGGCGACACTGTTCTCACGCTTGCAGGCCTCGACGCAACGCAGGCAGCCGATACACTTCGTGGCATCGACGCCGAAGGCCCACTGATGCTGGGTCCAGTCGTAATCCGGCGTCGGAAATGATTCGGTCGCAGCGGGCGATTCGCTCTTCGCCGAGGATTCCTGGGCAACGCCGAGGGCCCCGAAACCTGCAACGGCACCCGTGTAGGTTGCAGCCAGCCCGAGCTGGCCCAGGAAAGCGCGGCGGGCATCCGATTCCGGTTTGCTGGCATCGTTCATGGCGTCTTCCTTCACGGCGCTGCAGGGCTGCAGCTCTGCGCTGCGTAATAGGCGGCGAGGTTCGCAATGTCCACGTCGCTCAGGCTGCGGGCGACGCCCGCCATCATCGGGTCTTCCCTCAGGCCGGCCCTGAAGGCCTTGAGCGCGTTCACGAGATAAGCGGGCTTTTGTCCGGCAATGCTCGGCCAGGCAGGATTGCTTGCGGCGCCGGTGGCGCCGTGGCAGGCCGTGCAGTTGTTCGCCAGCGCCTTGCCGGCGTCGTAGTCGCCGATTCCGGTTTCGACTGGCGTCACCTTGCAACTCAGGCTGCCGTAATGAGCGGCGAGATCCTGGACATCGGCATTGCTCAACGATTGCGCGATGGGCGTCATCATGACGTCCTTCTGCGCGCCGGACTTGTACGCGCCGAGTATCCGGGCCAGATAGACGGCATGTTGCCCGGCCAGGTTCGGCCACGTGTCGTTCGGGCTGATCCCCTTGGCGCCGTGGCAGCTGACGCAGGCGGTTGCACGTTTCGCGCCTGCCGCCGCGTCACCGGCGACCAACACCGCCGCGCTCACGATCTTGGGCGAGTGGGGATTGTGGCAGACGATGCATTGCTGGCCGGATGAGTGCTGTGCCACCTCGATTTGCGGCTGCGTGTGCGGCCGCCCCGGCATGGCCTCGTGGCACAGGCTGCACAACTTTACCGTGTCAGCGGGAATCGGCAGCTTGCGTTTCTGGGGATGACCCTGGGCCGCGCCATGGCAAACCTCGCAACTCACCGACTTGTGGCTGTTGGCCGACCACAGTGCGTGGCGTTCCGCGTGACAGGTCCGGCAATAGTTGGGGGTCTGAAAAACCGGTTCCTGGGAGGCAATTTCGGGAACCGACGCGGCGCGATATGGCCCGTATCTGTAGAACGATTCAGGCGTGAAAAAGATCTTCGCGGCATACCCGAGAACCGCGGCAGCCGCCATCAGCAGCAGGAGACGAACGATGTGCTTGGGCATGGACTTCCGCCTTGCAGATGACGCTCCGGCGTACCTCCATCGACAGTTGCGCGCGGTCTAGTTGTTCTTCGCGCCTTCTTGCACCCAGACCTTGAGTGTTTCGATGTCGCGTTCGCTGAGCTTCTCGCGTCCATGCGGCATGTGGATCGAGGGATCCGCCCGGCCTTCGATCAGCATGTTCAATGTGCTTGTCAGCGGGTCGCCGGGGATCACGTACGCGCCAAACCTGCCGCCTTTCATGACGGTTTCGTAACTGCTCATGTCGAAGCCGCTGGCGACGTAGCCTGGTCCGCCCGGTACGTGACATTCCAGGCAATATTTCCTGAGAACCGGCTGGACATCCGCGCTGAAACTGACGTTTCTCGGCGAACACGCCGCCAGCAAGGAAAGACCGGCAATGATCGCCCCGCAGCGATAAGTGGAACTGTTCATTGGCGGCCCTCCGCTGATTCTTCAGTCTGTGCAGCTATTGCATCTGACTGATGACGTACTCGACGGCCGCCTTGACGTCCGCCTCCGACGCGGCGTTTCCCTTGGGTGGCATCGGCGCCTTGCCCTTCATGACGGATGCCGTCAAGTCCGCAGCGCCCCTCTTGACGAGTGGGGCCCACGCCGCCTTGTCGCCGAACTTCGGCGCCAGTGCCGCATGGCAGCCCGCGCAGGACTTGTCCCATACCGTCTTGCCATCGGCAGCGGCGACCGTAGTTACCAGCGCCGCAGCTACGGCTCCGAGAACAACCAGCATTGCCCGATTCATTTCGCTCTCCTCTCCGGTCAAACAAGGACAAGGTACCATCCCCGAATATTTCCGGGTTGACCTGCGTCAAGTCGGGCGGCCAGAAGCGGCGTAACCTCCGGGAATTTGGCGGATTTGCCGACCGGAGTTTGGCTAGAATGTCAGCACCGCCCGATGAATCCTTCGAGGAACGACCGATGACACGAGGGAGCAGTACTGTGCTGGGCCCGCTCTTGATCCTGATCGCAGGGATCCTTGCCGCGGGCGTGTCGCCGGCAAGTCTGGCTGCCACCGAAACGGTGCAGCCAGCTGCAACCGACGATTTCCGCGCGGCGTACGCGACTCCGCAGGATATCGCCGAGGGCAAGCGCCTGGCCGACGCCTCGTGTGCCCGTTGCCACGGCCCGGTCGGCATCAGCACGACGAAGGGCGTGCCGCATATTGCCGGCCAGCGCGCGGTTTACCTGCACATCGAGTTACAGGCCTACAAGTCTGGGGCTCGAGGCAAGAACATGATGGCCGACGCGGCCCAATTCCTGAGCGACGATGCGCTGTTCAAGGTGGCGGCCTACTTTGCCGGTCTCGATCCCGCCCCGTCCGCGCCGGCGGCAACGGCCAAGTCTGCCCCGGCAGGACCTGATCCGGTCGGCGCCGGGAAAGCAGCGTCGGCCAGTTGCGCGGGCTGTCATGGCGAGACCGGGATCAGCAAGATCCCCGGAATGCCGAGCCTGGTCGGGCTGAGTCCCAAGTATCTGGTTGCGGCAATGAACGCCTACAAGAAGGGGCAGCGCAAGCACGACATGATGAAGGCGATGGTTGGCGGGCTTAGTGATGCCGACATGAACAATGTCGCGCTTTTTTACGTGGCGCAGAAGCCGGGAAAGGCGCAAACCCCGGCACCCGGAAACCAGGCGGCAGGGAAAGCAGCCGCTGCCGCGTGCGCCGCCTGCCACGGCGAAGCCGGAGTCGGTACGGACACCGCGCCAGGCCTCGCAGGCCAGGACGCGCAGTACTTCGTGGCTGCGATGGGCGCTTACAAGAGCGGATCGCGCGCCGACCCCATGATGAAAGGCCCGGCAGCATCTACCAGCGACGCCGTCGCGAAGGATCTGGCAGCCTATTACGCCAGTCTGCAGCCGCTGCCACCGAAAGTGAGCAAGGTTCTCGATACGGCCGACTGGGTGCAGCGTTGCGACCGCTGCCACGGCATCAACGGCAACAGCACCGACCCGCGATTGCCGGCCCTGGCCGCACAGCGCGTCGAATATCTGGAAACGGTTCTGGATGCCTATCGGACGGGTGCGCGCAAGAGCCAGGCGATGGCCGCCATGTCCACCGCGCTGACGGCCCCAGATGTCAGGGACGTGGCGGCCTACTATTCGCGCCAGAAAGCGCGCGCCGTCGTGTACGTGATGCTGCCCGCAAGAAAGAAGTAAGCGGGGCTCACGCCCGATCGACCCGCCCTGCAAGATCGAAGGGAACCAATCATGACTGAAGCCCCGCTGCACCGGCATTATCGCCACTATTCCGAACTGCCTTACAGCCTGCGTGCGCTGTACACGGCGGTGCTGATCATGTTGAGTCTTGGTTATCTGTTCGCGCTGCTCTACCTGTTCCACACCTATTCGGGGCGGGACGGCGATCCATCGGGAATGTCATACCAGGACCTCGTCATCGCCTACACCGGCAGCGGCAAGGCGTCGCGCCTTGAATCGGCCTTGCGCGGGCCGATGTCCACGATGTTGCCGGCCGATGAGCTCAACAGGATCATTGATTGGCTGCAGAAAGGCTCGAATCGTTCGGAGTACGAGACGGCGATCAGGCCGGTCCTGGATGAGCGCTGCATGACTTGCCATGATGGCAGCAACCCGCACCTTCCAAACCTCGGCGGATACGACAACCTGGCGAAGGTGACCGAACAGGACACGGGCACCGATATCTTTACGCTGGTGCGCGTGTCGCACATCCATCTGTTCGGGCTCAGCTTCATTTTCTTCATCCTGGGGTTCATCTTCAGCCATGCGTATGTGCGACCCGTGTGGTTCAAGTGCCTGGTCGTCGTGGCGCCCTTCATCGCCCTCGCGGCGGATGTCAGTTCGTGGTATTTCACCAAGCTGTTTCATCCATTCGCCTGGGTCGTGATGCTTGCTGGCGCGATGATGGGCCTGAGCTTCGCATTCATGTGGGTCGTGTCCATGTATCAGATGTGGGTGTCTGCGAAACCCGAAAAGGTCGCCCAGAGGGAGAGCATCGACCAGCGCGGCGTTGGCTGAAGAGAACTCGGGACTCGTCCCACCTCCGTATAAGTGCGTATTGCGTAGCCAGTCGAGCCATGATTGATTACTCCTATGGCGCGCGGAGGCTCGCCATGAGAGTGCGTCGAGATCCAACTCGACGTTGTCGATATGTTGTAAATCAGGAATACAGCCATGTTTGCAAGACTGGTCACGACACACATCAAGCCAGGCAAGTTTGACCTGCTGACTCGCAAGTTCGAAGAGAAGATCATCCCCTCGCTCAGGAAGCAGCCGGGCTTCCGCGATGAGGTTTCGTTCTTCGACAAGAAGCTCAGCGAGTCGGTCGCAATCAGCTTCTGGGACTCGGAAGCAGATGAGCGCAAGTATGACAAGGACCTCTATCCGGAGATGGTCAAGACGCTTAGTGAGACCTTCGACGGCGTTCCGGAAGTTCGGCGTTTTGAAGTCGCCAATTCAACGATGTACAAGATTCACGCCAACTAAAGACGACTGAGCGCTGAAGCTGCGAGGGCGGCCATGGGACCGCCCTCCTTTACAACCAACGCGAACTGATGCAGGTCAATGCGTCCTGACCACCCGGATCGGGCCCGCATGCCGACTTGACCTGGATCAGGGCATGGCAATCCCAGACGGGGCGATAGTCTCCAAAGCGGCATTGTCCGTCAGGGGCTAATAGTTCATGCGCCGGGTGCTCGACCACCGATACCTGCTCGCAGTCGCTGTGCTGCTGCTGCAGTTCAGCGTCGGCGAGTCTCTGTATGCCGCGGTGCTGCCATCGCAGCCGGCAGATGTCACGATGGCAGCCATGCACAATCATGGTTGCGCCGGTGATGCATGCCCGGCCGGTGATTGCCAGCCGCGGCCATGCAACATGGGCGCCAGCTCCGGATGCCACTGCTCCTGCGCCCAGATACCGTCGCTGGCCGCCAGCGAGGCGACATTTGTGACAAATCCGCCCGCGACGGCCCGTGCAAGTGAAATTCCGGGCTCCGCCGCCCCCGCGCGGCCGGAGAATCCCTTCCGTCCTCCTGCTTGACGTTTGTCTTACGCACGATAAGGGGCACGGGCTTGCGCCAGCGCTCCTCGTTCTTTGGCAAACGTACAGATGGAGATCACCATGAACAAGTTTCAATCCTTGCTGGCCGGTGGCCTTACCGCGCTGGCTTTCATCGCTGCAGCGCCTGCCTCGGCGGGCGATGTCGTGACCCAGGCGCAGATCGAGGCGGCAACGACTGCCGCGCAGCACGAAGCGATCGCGCGTTCCTACGATGAAGAGGCGACGGCGGCCGAATTGCAGGCGAAGAGCCACGCAAAGATGGCGCAGACCTATCGCCTCGCATCCAGCAGCAAGATACCGCGTGAGTCGATGGCGAATCACTGCAGCAGGCTGGAAAAAGACTATCGCGACGCGGCAGACGAATACCGCAGTATGGCCGCTGAACATCGCAAGATGGCGGCTGAGGTCAAGTGAGGTTCGGGGGCCGCCGGCGAGGCCGGCGGCCTCATTCTTGCCGGGAGCATAGTGATCGAGGCTGTCTACTACACCGTCACGGGAATCGTGCTCTATCTCGTCGCGGACTGGATCGTTCGTACGCTTGAGGCCCGTGCCGGCCGGCTTTTCGAGCATCGCACCCTGGTCTTCTTCGTCCTGTTGCTGACGATGGCGCTCGTGAGCTTTGCGGCGATCCGCCGCCTGGCGCCGGCCGCGATCGAGAATTGATCCAGATCAACGCGCCCCGACCCCACCTTTGCGGGCGTCCCGACAAGCGTTTAGACTATTTTCATCCGTTGCGCTTCCGGCACCGGAGGGGGGGGTATATGTCCGACAAGGAAGCTGCACCGGACACTGAGCCGGTGCGAATCCCGTTTATGCAGCGGGTTCTCGACAACCATTTCCTGTTGCTGTTCCTGGGCGTCGTGGTGCCCACGGTGCTCTACATGATCTGGGGCATCATTGAGCTTGTCCAGATTCCGGTCGCGCCCTGACGACCCGGGAGGAATGAAATGGCCATCAGCCCCCCGAGCGTCCGACTCTGGTGGAACGAACCGGTTCACCGTGTCGAACTGATCTGGATCGCGGTCGCCTTTGCCTGGGGTCTCGTCATGTTTTTCATGATGATCTACTGGCATGCGACCGGCGAGCAGAATCTGGCAAACGAATCCTACCGGACCACGCCCAACGCCTACTACGCCAAGGTAGAACGAAACGTGGCGGAGTGGCAGGTGCGCGAAATGAACGGCGTGCCAGTCGTCAAGCCGCCCGCTGGTGCCGATGTCTACCTGCTGGGCCGCATGTGGCTCTGGTATCCGGTGCTGGAGCTCGAACGCGGGCAAAGCTATCGGCTGCATCTGTCATCGCTCGACCTGCAGCACGGATTCTCACTGCAGCCGATCAATATCAACGTGCAGGTGCATCCGGGCTATGAGCACGTGCTGACGGTCACGCCGAACAAATCCGGCGAGTACACGATCGTCTGCAACGAATTCTGTGGGCTGGGCCATCACACGATGCTCGGCAAGATTTTCGTCGTGGATCGGTGACGGAGAACAGCATGAGCAAGACCGTATTCCGTACCTGCCCGACGACCGGTCTCAAGATCGATCTGAGCGCCCAGGCGCTCATCAAGGCCAACGCGGTCGCGGCCGTGGTGTTCCTGGCCATCGGCGGGCTGTTCGGGCTCTCTGTCGCGCTGACCCGCTGGCCAGCCGTGCATTTGCTGCCGGCCGAATGGTTCTACCTCGCATTGACCGCACATGGCCTGGACGTGTTGCTGCTGTGGATCATCTTCTTCGAGATCGCGGTGCTCTATTTCGCATCCGCCATCCTGCTGAATTCGCGTCTCGCGGCGCCACGCTGGGGCTGGGCGGCGTTCGCGTTGATGCTGACCGGTGGCCTGACCACCAACCTGGCCGTGTTGCAGGGCCAGTCGAGCGTGATGTTCACCTCATACCCGCCGATGATGGCGGCGCAGCACTTCTACCTGGGCCTGATCCTGTTCGCGGTCGGCGCCCTGATCGGCTGCGGCGTATTTTTCGGGACGCTGGTGATCGCGCGCGACGAGAAGACCTACCAGGGCTCGATTCCGCTGGTTACCTTCGGCGCGCTGACGGCGGCAATCATCGCCGTGTTCACGCTCGCCTCGGGCGCGATCATCCTGATCCCGACCTGGCTGTGGTCCATGGGTCTCATCAGCAACATTGATCCGCTGATGTACAAGCTCGTCTGGTGGGCCATGGGGCATTCGTCGCAACAGATCAACGTGTCCGCACACGTCGCGATCTGGTACGCGATCGCCGCGATGCTGTTCGGCGCCAAGCCACTGTCCGAGAAAGTCAGTCGCGGGGCGTTCCTGCTGTACATCCTGTTTCTGCAGCTGGCGAGCGCCCACCATTTGCTGGTCGAGCCCGGCCTGAGCTCGGAGTGGAAGGTGTTCAACACCAGCTATGCGATGTACCTGGCGGTGCTCGGCAGCATGATCCACGGCCTGAGCGTGCCGGGCTGCATCGAGGCGGCGCAACGCGCGCGTGGCTTCAACAACGGCATCTTCCAGTGGCTGCGCAAGGCCCCGTGGGGCAATCCGGCCTTTTCCGGCATGTTCCTGTCGCTCGTGATGTTCGGATTCCTTGGCGGCATCTCCGGTGTCGTCATGGGCACCGAACAGATCAACATCATCATTCACAACACGCTCTACGTGCCCGGCCATTTCCACGGTACGGTCGTCGCGGGCACGACGCTGACATTCATGGCCATGACCTATCTGCTGATCCCGCTGATTTTCCAGCGGCACGTGGCGTTCCCGAAGCTTGCGAAGTGGCAGCCCTATGTTTTCGGGCTGGGCGTCGCCGGCATCTCGCTGTTCATGATGGGTGCCGGGACGCTCGGCGTTGCGCGGCGGCACTGGGATATCACCTTCGCGGCCGCACCATTTGATTTCAATTATCCACCGACTGCGCTGCTGCTGATGGCCCTGAATGGCATGTCGGCGATTGCCGCCGCACTCGGTGGCCTGATGTTCATCGTGATTGTCGTGACCTCGGTATTCTTCGGCAAGCCGGTGCGCGACAGGATTATCCTGGCGGCGCCTTCCGGGCAGCCGATTTCGGCCGCGGTCGCCACTTACGGCAGCGCGGGGACGATGCGCATCCCGGGCACTTTGGTGCTCGTCGGCGTGTTCTTCATCGCCTTCGTGCTGTACTACTTCGTCAACTGGAAGTACCTCTCCGAAATCTGGCCAATGCGATAGAGTGCATCGTGAGGTGCGCTGCAACGGTCGTGGCGACGATGCTGGTCGCAGGTGCGGCGTTCGCATCGACGCCGGGTCCTGAGGCGCCAGCCTTTGACGCACGGATCGCACTGCAGGCAAGCCAGGCCGCGATCGGGCGCCTGCTGGCGCCCGATCTGGCGTTCACGGACCAGCGCGGCCAGCGGCGTACGCTCGCCGAATTTCGCGGCCGTCCGCTGATCATCAGTCCCATCTACACCAGTTGCTTCGGCGTGTGCCCGACGACCACAACCAACCTGCGGCAGGTCACGGACATGGCTCGCACCGTGCTGGGGCCCGGATCATTCAGGGTGCTGACGATCGGATTCGATGCCGAAAATGACACGCCTGAGCGCATGCGCGAGTTCGGTGCCGCGCGTGGCCCATTTTCGCCGGACTGGGTGTTCGGCGCAGCGGATGCGGAAACCATCCGGACGTTGATGACAGCGCTCGGCTTCACCTATGTACCGACCCCGCGCGGCTTCGATCACATGGTCCAGGCGACCATCGTGGATGCCGGGGGAATCGTGTTCCGCCAGGTGTACGGGCAGCAACTCGAGCCGCCGCAGCTGGTCGACCCGCTGAAGCGCCTCGCGCTCGGGCAGCGTGCTCGCGAGGACACCTTCGAGGCGATGATCGAGGGTGTGCGGCTGTTCTGCACCGTCTTCGACCCCAAGAGCGGCCGCTACAAGTTCGACTGGTCGATCGTGCTGAGTGCCATCATCGGCGTCATGTGCTTCACGGGCGTCGCTGTGTTTCTCTGGCGCAGCTGGCGCAGGAAATCGTGACGGCGAATCCGCGGCAATGGCTGCGCGCGGTCTTCGGCGCGCTCGAGGCGCTGTGCTCCCGGGTGTTCACACCGGCCTGGAATCCGCTGCTGCAGCTCGGGGCGCTCGGCTGGTTCTTCTTCTGGGTGGTCGTGGTCAGCGGCATCTACCTGTATGTGTTTTTCGATACAGGCATCACGCGCGCCTACGATACGGTCGAGGCGCTGACACATGCGCAGCCCTGGGCCGGCGGCGTGATGCGCAGCCTGCATCGCTATGCCTCCGATGGCCTGGTGGCCATCGCGCTCGTGCACCTGCTGCGCGAGTTCGCGCTCGACCAGATGCGCGGCAAGCGCTGGTTCGCCTGGATCACCGGCCTGCCGTCGCTGATGCTCATCTATGTGAGTGGCATCACCGGTTACTGGCTGGTCTGGGACGTGATGGCGCAGTACGTTGCGGTGACGACTGCGGAGCTTCTCGATGTGCTGCCGCTGTTCGGCGAGCCGATTTCGCGCAACTTTGTCAATGAATTGTCGCTGTCGAGCCGCTTCTTCACGCTGATGTCGTTCATTCACATTGCCGCGCCGCTGCTGCTGTTGTTGTTCATGTGGATCCACATCCACCGGCACTCGGTCGCGCGGATCCAGCCGGCGCGCGGACTCGGGTTGCTGGTGCTGGGTTCGCTGCTGGTGCTCTCGATCGCACTGCCCGCCGTGAGCCAGGCGCGCGCGGATCTTGATGTCGTGCCGGCGACAATCGGGCTCGACTGGTTCTACCTGCCCGCGTATCCGCTGGTTCAGCAGTGGGGCGGGGTGACGGTCTGGCAAGTTCTCGGCGGAACATTGCTGCTGCTCGGGCTGATGCCGTGGCTGCCGCGCAAGCGCAGTCCACCAGTGGCGCAGGTGAGCCTGCTGAACTGCAATGGCTGCGGCAGATGCGTGGCCGATTGCCCATTTGGAGCGCTGTCGCTCGAGGCGCGCAGCGACTGGCAGACTTACTCTGCCGAGGCCGTCGTGAATGCCGATCGTTGCCTCAGTTGCGGTCTTTGCGTCGGCGCCTGCCCGACGGCGACGCCATTCCGCAGCGCCAGCGTCTTCTCGGCCGGCATCGAGCTGCCACAGTTGCCGCTGGTGGCCTTGCGGGAGCAACTGAGGAAATCCTGCGCCACTCTCACCGGCTCGGACCGGCTCGTGGTTTTTGCCTGCGAGCACGCCGGCACCATGAGCGCGGATCTGCGCCGTAACTCCGCAGTCGCGCAAATGCCCTGCATCGGCATGCTGCCGCCGTCATTCATCGACTTCGTGTTTGCGCGCCGGCTGGCCGACGGGGTCGTCATCGCAGGCTGCGGGGCGAATGCCTGTTACCAGCGCTTCGGCCAGCGCTGGACCGAGGAGCGCATTGCGGGGCAGCGTGACCCGTGGCTGCGTGCGCGCGTGCCGCGTGAACGCATCGCGCTTTCATGGGCCGCTGACCTGCGAACGTTCCGTAGCACGCTTTCATCCCTGCCGCCGCTGCGGCTCAGCAAGACGGATACCGGCAAGCCCGGCTTGCTGCCGGCTGGTCCGCGCTGGCCCGTGGCCGTCCGCGCCGCCGGCATTGCGCTGCTGCTCGGCATGTTTGGCGGCGTCACCGCCGTTCTTGCCACCGAGCCGGCCTGGCGCCAGCTGGCCCCGCATGAGGCCGTCGTGCGGCTGTCGATCCGGCACGCGACCGCGACCAAGATCCAGTGCAAGCCGCTGACGCCGCAACAGATGACGGACCTGAAACCCAACATGCGCCGTCCGGTTGACTGCCCGCGCGAACGTTGGCCCGTGTACCTGGAACTCGAGCGCGAAGGCAAGCTGCTCTATCACGGCACACACCTGCCGTCGGGCCTGTGGAACGACGGTGCCGCCACCGTGTTCCGGACCTTCCGGATTCCCGCGGGCCCGCAGTCAATCGTCGTGCGCATGCGCGACAGCGGCCGCGCGAGCGGTTTCGATCAAGTGCGCTCGGGCACAATCGACCTGCAACCCGGGCAGAATTTCGTGATCGAGTTTCATTCGGGGGAAGGGTTTGTCTGGCGTTGACGAGGTCCGGAACGGGGAGGACATGCTGTGAGCCTGATCGCCTGGCGTGAAGAATTCACGATCGGCCTGCCCGACGTGGACCATGAGCATCGCGAATTGATCGCAATGATCAATGCGCTGCATGAATCCCTCGGGCCCGCAGCCGAGGTTGAACGGATCGTCGCAGCACTCGGCGAGATTCAAGCGCGCATCGCGGCGCACTTTGCGCTCGAGGAACGCGAAATGCGCAGGCTGGATTACATCTCCGTCACCGAGCACAAGGACGACCACGAGCGGTTGCTGGACGACATCATGGAAATCACGGATGCCGTCGAATCGCCGGCCGATTACGACCCCGAGGCGTTCGGCCAGCGCCTGTCCAGGTGGTTCACCGATCATTTCCGCACCCACGATGCGCGCCTGCATCGCTGGCTTGCGGGTCGGAACTGAGCGCTTCGTGCGGCGGCGGGCGTGATCGCGCGGATCAGGAGCGCCGCCGCCCGGGCCGGTTGCGCCGGCCGGTCGCGGCTTCAGCAGCAGCATGCCCGGGCGGTGGCGGCAGCTCGGGCAATGCGGTCTGCTCCCGCAAGCCGGCCATGATCAGGCGGCGCAACTCGCCATCGATTACCGGATCGGTTTCAAAGGGAACATATGCCGCGAGGCGTCGGTCCACCTGTTCGCAGGCGCGCTGATAGAGATCTTTCGATCCGGCCTTGGCCCAGTTCTCGCGATTCTCGCGGTCGATGACCGGGTCGGTCAGGTACAACTCCTGCGGCCAGTACTTCAGCGTGTGCGGTGCCGTGATCAGGTGATCGTTCTGCAGCAGGTGGTTCACCAGGTCGGTTGCCGGCAAGTCCTCGAGCACGCGGATCTCGCGCACGAAATGTAGTGCCTGACCACAAACCTCGTTGTCAAAAACCAGCTTCGGCAGGCTGAAGGTCAGTACGTAGTCGAGCATGCCGGGACCGGATACCGAGTTGACGCCGGCAAGCGCTGCCAGCATCGCGCTCGTCATGGTCTCGGCGCCCGCCTGGGCATCGAGGAACTTGCCGTCGCTGAGCGCCATGTAGGCCTGGGTCGGCAGGCCCAGCGACTTCGCGATCGCGACATAACCGACATTCAGGAGCTGCGCTTCGATCGCAGCCATTGGCGCGCTGGCGGCCTTCATGTGGAAGGTGGCGGGCGCGCCGCCGAATAATACCGGCGCCCCCGGCTTGACGATCTGCGCCATCGTGATGCCGGTCAGCACATCGACGCAGTGAAACACGAGTGCGCCAACCAGCGTCACCGGCGCGATGAGCCCCATCAAGGTGACCGGAACGATCTCGACTGGAATGCCGGCTTCGACGCAATCGAGCAGGTTCTGGCAGGAATCCTCGCCAAAGCGGAAGTTGCCGGTCGCGGTGACGGTGAAGATCGACATCGGCTTGCCGATCAGCTCGGCGCGGTCGCGCCGGAACAGCTGCATCATCTCGGCCATGCGTGGCACGCCGTGTTCGCCAAACGCGCCCGACACCACCGGCTTCTTCGAGTTGACCATGGCCATGTACAGGCGCCAGGCGTCGGATACCTGCGCCTCGATGTCGGCGTTGGTCGAGAACGCTGTGGCAAGGTAGGCAATGTGCTCGAGGCCGTCGCACAGCCGGGCGTATTCGACGAAATCCGTCGAGTTGGCGAGCCGGGTCTCGCCGCTGCGGTGGTCCATGATCTTGAGCCCGCTCGAGCCGGGCACAAAATGCACGTTGTAACCACCGATTTCCGCGCGCGGCCGACCATCGCGGTCGTAGAGCGTGAAGGACTTCGGCGCGCTGGCGATGGCGCGGTCGACGACTTCCGGTGGGAACAGCACCCGAATGCCACCGTCCGCGGTTTTCAGGCCGTGATCGAGCAAACGTTGGCGCATCTTGGGACCACGGATCTCCATGCCGATCTCGGCCATGATCTGCCTGGCCTCGGCCAGGATCTTGCCAATGAGCTCGTCGCTCAGGATGTTGATTGTTGGTCTCATGCAGCCTCTTCAGTCTCGATACGGTTATCGGTTGATGATCTCGCGCTTGCGACGTGCAACGTATTCGGTGAGCGCCTCTGCAATGCCCGGGTCCAGTGGCGGCTGCTGGTACTCGGCCAGCAATCGCTTCCAGATGCCGTTCGCCCGCCGGGCCGTGTCCAGGCCGCCGGCCTCGTGCCAGGACTCGAAATTCTGGCGGCTGGACAGCATCGGGATGTAGAACGCGGTTTCGTACCGGGCGAGCGTATGGGCGGTGCCGAAGTGGTGGCCGCCGGGTTCGACACTGGTGATGGCGTCGAGCGCGAGTTCGTCGGCGTTGACTTCGATGGGCCGCAGGAACTCGGCCATCATCTGCAGCATCTCGGCGTCGGTGATCAGTTTCTCGAAGGAGGCCGTCAGGCCGCCCTCGAGCCACCCGGCGGCGTGATAAACGAGATTGGCGTGCCCCATGATCGCGCCCCACAGCGACATGCCGCTCTCGTAGGCCGCCTGCGCATCAACGCAGTTGGACGAGGTCGTGTTGCTCGAGCGCAGTGGCAGGCCCAGTCGACGCGCGATCTGGCCGCTGGCCAGCGCAGCCTTGGTGTACTCAGGAGTGCCCAGCGCCGGCGCGCCACTTTGCATGTCCACGTTCGAGGCAAAGGAGCCGTAGATGATCTTGGCACCCGGCTTTACCACCTGCGCCAGAGTGGCTACCGCCAGCACCTCGGCAGTCTGTTGTGCGAGTGTGCCGGCGATCGTGACCGGGCTCATGGAGCCCGCGAGCGTAAATGGCGTGATGCAGCAGGCCTGACCAGAGGCGGCGAGCTCGATCACGGCCTCGGTCATCGGAACGTCGAGCTGCAGCGGCGAATTCGTGTTGACGATGGCCATCACCGCCGGATCCTTCGCCAGTTCCTCACGGCTGACGCCGAGCGCAATGCAGGTCATCTCGATGCAATCAACCGTGCGTTCCCGGCCCAAAGCATAGGCCTGGGAGTTCTTGTCGAGCAGGGTGAACTGGGCCAGGTAGAGATCGAGGTGGCGCGATTCGGGCGGCAGGTCCATCGCCTCGAAGGCGCCGCCGCCTTCCTGGTGAAGGATATTCAGGCTCTGGATAAGGCGCAGGAAGTCGCAGAGTTCCGCGTGGGTGCCGGGGCGCCGGCCGCGGTCGAGATCGCTGCAGAACGCCGGTCCACCCACCGCGCTGAAAACAACATCATGGCCGCCGATGCGCAGATCGTGGGCGCGGTTGCGGGCGCGCAGCGTGAATTCCGCCGGAGCGAGCGCAAGCTTTTCCAGCACCAGCCCGCGATCGAAGCGCATCATCCGGGTCGTCTCGTCGGATTCCGCACCGGCTGCGCGCAACAACTGGCGGCTGCCTTCCTCGAGGAATCTCATGCCGCGAGTCTCGAGTATGGTCAGGGCCGCATCGATGATCGCCTCCACATGGTCGGCGCTCAGGACTTCGATAGGCGCGTAGGGATTGACCAGACGGTTGAACGGCAGCTGTCTGACCGCCGATACCACGCGTTTTCCCCTGCCACTGCGTCGGGTCATGACGCTTGCCCGTTAGGTGCCGCGCCGCAAGCCGGCGACAAACTGCCGGCGCCAGCTCTCCGACTGCCCGACCCGGTTGAAGCAGTACAGGTGAAATCCGGCGATGCCCAGTTTCGGATCGGCCAGACGCGGAGCGAGCTCGAACAGAAAACTGTCCGCGCGATAGACTTTCGGTCCGAGCAGCCGCCCGATGAGCCCGCTTCGATTGCGCAGCAGGCGCAGCGATGCGCCGACACCGATGCGCAGCGACGCCGCCAGGAGCGCCGCGCGGTCGAATACGCCGGGCAGGCCGATCCATGCGGTCAAAGTGATGCCGCGGCCGCGAATCAGGCGCAGCCAGTCGGCAAGCGCCGCTGCGTCGAAGCACATCTGCGTCACCAGGTAGGTCGCGAATGCCTGCTTGGCAGAAAGTTCCTGCAACAGGGTCTCGGGATCGACTGCCGGGTGACCCTCCGGATGGGCGGCGACCCCGACGTGCTGGAAGCGATGATCGAAAGCGGCGATGTCGCGCAACAGCTGAAGAGCGGTCGTGTATGTGCCGAGCGGCTTCGGGGCATCGCCGCCCGGCACGAAAATGCTGTCGACGCCCAGGTCGTCGAGCCGGCGCATTATGTCCTGCAAATGAATGTGATCACGCACCATCTTCGCGGCGATATGCGGCACGACGCGAAAGCCGCGCCGGACCACGCGTTCGGTCAGATCAAGCGTCGCATCGACGCCGTGCGTCGGCGAACAGGTGATGGCGACGTATGAGCGCGGCTCCAGGACATCGAGTCTTTGCTCAATGCTCTTGCTCGGGAAGACCTCCATGTAACTCTGGTGCACCGCGCCCGCAAGGGCCTGGCATTCCATGGCCGAAAGTCGGGCCCGTAATGACTTGGTCATCGCTCAGCGCCTGGTCCGGCGACGGCCGCCGGCCTGCCCGGTCGCCGGTGGCGCCGGCAAATCCACGACACGCGCCAGTTCCGTGAATTCATCCGACTGGTGCGGGATCGCCATGGCCGCCACGAAGTGCCGCTGGAAGTCCGGCTCGATTGCCGTCTCGATCTTCTCCACCCGCCGCACGCGTTCCTCGATCAGTGGCCTGCTTGCACGATCAAGCAGTGCAATGCGCGCTCCCGTGCCGGCGGCGTTGCCGGCCGACGAGACCTGCTCCAGCCGGCAGTCCGGGATCATGCCGAGCGCCATCGCGTACTTGACGTCGATATGGGCCCCAAATGCGCCGGCGAGGCGGATGCGATCGACCCGCGCGACACCAAAGCGGTCCATCAAGAGCCTGGCACCCGCGTAGAGAGCCGCCTTGGCGAGCTGGATTGCGCGCACATCGTTCTGCCGGATGCGCAGCTCCGGCGGCCCGGCATGCAGCTGATACGCGAATGTCCGGTCCTCGCTGACGACGCGGTTCGATCTTGCGGCCATCGCAGCTGAAATCGTGCCGTCCGCCAGGATGACTCCGGACAGGAACAACTCGGCAATCGCCTCGATCATGCCGGAGCCGCAGATTCCGGTGACGCCACAAGCTGGCATCTCCTTCGCGAAGCCGGGATCGTCCGACCACAATTCGCAACCGATGACTTTGAAGCGCGGCTCGAGCGTCTCGCGGTCGATGCGAACCCGTTCGATTGCGCCGGGCGCCGCGCGCTGTCCCGCGCTGATCTGCGCTCCCTCGAAGGCAGGCCCGGTGGGGCTCGATGCCGCCAGCAGGCGCCGGCGGTTGCCGAGGATGAGTTCGGCGTTGGTGCCGACATCCACGATCAATGAAACCTCATCGCGGTCCCACGGCGCCTCGGCAAGGAGTACACCCGCGGCGTCAGCGCCGACGTGCCCGGCGATGCAGGGCAGGGCATAGATCTTGGCGCCCGTGTTGATCCCGATGCCGAGGCTCGCGGCTGGAAGACTGATCGCTGCATCGCTCGCGAGCGCGAATGGCGCGGTGCCGAGCTCCACCGGATTCAGGCCCAGCACCAGGTGATGCATGATGGGATTGCCGACGACGGTCATCTCCAGCACGTCGGCTGCGACGATGCCTGCCTGTGCCGCGGCCTCTGCAACCAGTTCGCTGATGGCGCCGCGCACGGCGCGGATGAGTTCAGCCTCGCCGCCAGGATTCATCATGATGTATGAGACCCGGCTCATGAGGTCTTCGCCGAAGCGGATCTGCGGGTTCATGCGCCCGGTGCTGGCGACCACCTCGCCGCTTGTCAGGTTGCAAAGATGAGCGGCGATGGTCGTCGAACCCACGTCCACGGCAACGCCGTAGAGGCGATCCCGGAAACCCGGCCAGATGGCGATGATCTCCCGTTCCTCGCGCACGGCGACCGTGACGCGCCAGTCGCCCTCGCGCAATGTTCGCTGCAAATCCTGCAGGGCCGGTAGCGACACGGAAAGTCCGTCGAGCTGCCACTCGGCCGAGAGTGCCGCGAGCAGGCGCTGCAGGTCACCGCTCGGGTCCTGCATGTCGGGTCTCGCCACTTCGACGAAGCAGGCCCGGATCACAGGGTTGATGTCGATGTCGTGCGCCTCGTAAGGCTTGCGCACCACTTGGTGATGCACCTGGCTCTCGGCCGGCACGTCGATTGCGACATCCGCGAGTACCTGGGCCTGGCAACCAAGCCTGCGATCCGCGCCGATTCCGATGCGGGATTTCAGTCGCGCCTCGGATGGACCCGCGGCAGATACGCTTGCGGCCCGCGACACGATGCCGTGTTTCGCCAGCTCGCCGTCGACAATCTGCACCTGGCAGCGGCCACAGAGCGCGCGGCCGCCGCAGACGGAGTCGAGATCCGCGCCGAGGCTGCGCGCCGCCGCGAGCACCGTGGTGCCGCGCGGGAATCGGCCGCGTTTCCCCGATGGCGAGAACACGACCAGCGGATCATCCTGCGCGACCTTGCTCATCGGTCGCTCATGCAGAAGCGCCCGGTTCGCCATGGGCGCGTTGCGGATCGTGGCCCATGACCACTAACCGTGTTGGTCATTTCCCGGAACTTCTGGCGTTCTCGATTAGCCCGCCGGCCTTGACCACCGCCTCGAGGAACTCGTCGGGAAAGCGGCTCTCGAGCGCCGCAGCGCGCTCGGCGACGAGCTGCTCGACGTCGCCGGTAACCTCTTCCGATTCGCGGCGCCAGTCCGCGAGATAGGCGTCACTCGAACCGCGGCCGGCGCGCATGGCGGCGCGATCGATCGCCTTGGCAAAGCGCGGTGGCAGCTCGCGCTTGATGTTGGTGCGGCCGACGCGGCCAATCACCTGGGCCGGGATGTCGCGCCAGAAAATGCTGATCAGTTTCGCCATTGGATGATCCGCTCCGAAATGGCCCGGTTGAACGGCTCGAAACCGCAGCGGTGCCGCTGGTACTCGAGCCCCAGGTAATCGGCGTGCGCGCGGGCCTGCCCGTCCAGTGCCGGATCCTCCGCCTGCGACAAATAGACCAGCCGGCGATAATTCCTGAAGTAGGTGCTCATCAGCTCGGGATGGCGGTCGAGACCGAGCCCGCGGCGGACCAGCCGGTCGAAGTGGCGCACCAGGAAGTCGGTGAGATAGAAGGTGCCCGGCTCAGCCTCGGCGAGCGCGCCGAACGACTCGCTGCCGGCATAGAACTCGTAACAGTGCGCGCCAGGCAGGCGCTCGATGCCGTATTCGGCAAGCAGCCGGTCGAGGACACCGCCGGTGCCGCAGTCGGCATAGGCGACGAAGATATGTTCGAACTCGCTGCGCCCGGCTTCGATCGCCTGGCGCAATGCCGGTGCGATCCGTTCGGGACGATTATGAAGTTCCGCAGGAAGGCAGCGCAGCGTCACGTGCGACCAGTTGTTCAGGCGCTTGAGTTGCGCAAGCTCCCGGCCCAGCGCGCCGCAGCCGATGATCAGGACGGATGGAATCATCTTGACGCGCCAGCACTTGCAGGAGCTAGGCGCGCGCCGCGCGCCGTTCCTGGATCAGGCGCTTGGCAACTTCCACGGCCGTGGCCGCGTCCCGGCAGTAGGCATCCGCGCCGACCGCCTTGCCGAATTCCTCGTTGAGTGGCGCGCCGCCCACCATCACGATGTAGTCGTCGCGCAGGCCCTGCGCCTTCAGCGTGTCGATGACGACCTTCATGTACGGCATGGTCGTGGTCAGCAGGGCCGACATGCCGAGAATGTTCGGCTTGTGCTGATGCAACGCGGCGATGTAGGTGTCCGCGTGCGTGTTGATGCCGAGATCGATCACCTCGAAACCGGCGCCTTCCATCATCATGCCGACGAGGTTCTTGCCGATGTCGTGGATGTCGCCCTTCACCGTGCCGATGACCATCTTGCCGATCGGTTCCGCGCCGGTCTCGGCCAGGATCGGCTTGAGAATCGCCATGCCGGCCTTCATCGCATTGGCGGCCAGGAGCACCTCGGGGACGAACAGGATGCCGTCGCGGAAGTCCGCACCGACGATGTTCATGCCACCGACCAGCGCCTCGTCGAGCACGCGCTTGGCGTCCCAGCCGCGGCCGAGCAGGATCCGGGTGGCTTCCGCAATCTCGTCGGCCAGCCCGTCGTAAAGGTCGTCGAACACCTGTTCGACCAGCTCGTCATCCGCCAGGTCGGCGAGTACAAGTTCCTGTTTTGCATCGGGTTGTTGCGACATAAAAGTTTCCGGCAAGGGAAATGACGGGCGCCCCGCGGGCGCACCAATCGACAAGTTAAACGATCGTTCAACAAGAAATCAAGACGGGTGGAAATTTCAGTTGCCGATGGCGGCAGCTCGCCGGTCATCGACGTCGTCGGCAACCGCCGGGACTTTGGCCCGTGCGGCTACTTCATCTGGCTGATGATGTAATCGATGGAGGCCCTGACATCCTCTTCCGACTTGGCGCCGCCTTTGGGCGGCATCGCTCCCTTGCCCTTGACGGTCGACGCCGTCAGGTCCTCGGCCCCTCGCTTGATCAGCGGCGCCCATGCCGCCTTGTCGCCGGTCTTCGGCGCCATCACCGCATGGCAGCCCGCGCAAGTTTTATCCCATACCGCCTTGCCGTCCGCCGCGGTCGCCGCTCCCGTTGCCAACGACGTCGCCACCGCGCCAAGAACAACCAGTATTGCGCGAATCATCCCGCTCTCCTTATCCACGACCGCACACGGCCATAAGAGACGATTTTCAGGCAAAAGTTACCATGCTGGAGCACATTCGGCTTGACCTAGGTCAAGTGGGGGGGCGCGGGCCCTGGAGGTTGAATTTCCCGTTTTTCAGGCGCCCTGACCGCAGCATGGCCCGCAAGATCCCGGTAATCGCAACAGCGGCCATGCCGGTGAGGGCGGCGGCGAATGCCGTGGCTACCGGGGGTGCCTCGAAGCGGAAGGCGTTGGCCACGGACGGCACATTGGTCACGATGATCAGCGCAGCGACTGCGAGCACCGCGATCAACCAGAACGCCCGGTTGGGACGCAGCAGGACTGAGGCAATCGAGTCCGATCGCGAGCGGCTCACGAGGATCAGCCCCAGATTGTTGACGACGAGCACGATGAAGCCAAGCGCCCGCGCTTGTCCCTCGGAGACCGCAGACAGCGCCAATCCGTAGACCAGGGCCACGGCGCCCAGGCTGACGATCCCGAGCGTCAGGCTCTCGAACAGCATCGCACCCGAGAACAGGCGCTCCCGGCGATCGCGCGGTGGTCGCCGCATGATTTCCTCGCCGTGTTGCTCGCCCTCGAATACCAGCGAACAGGCGGGATCGATCACGAACTCGATAAACACGACGTGCAATGGGAACAACAGCAGCGGCCATCCCAACAGCAGTGGCAGCAGGCCCGCGCCGGCAAGCGGAATGTGCACCGCGATCAGGTAGCACATGGCATTGCGGATGTTCTCGTAGATCCGCCGACCCATACGGATGGCAGCCACCAGACTGCCGAAGTCATCATCCACCAGCACCAGCGCCGCCGCCTCGCGCGCCACGTCCGTGCCTCTGCTGCCCATCGCGATGCCGATGTCAGCCGCCTTCAGTGCCGGCGCGTCGTTGACGCCGTCCCCGGTCATTGCAACGACCTCGCCATTGGCGCGCAGCGCGCTGACCAGCCGCAATTTCTCGGCGGGCGGAACGCGCGCGTACACGCTCACCGTCGCAGCACGGTCACGCAACGCGTCATCGTCCATGGATGAGAGATCCAGCCCCGTCAGCAGGCCGTGCGAATCGTCGAGGCCAACCGCCCGCGCAACCGCGCGCGCGGTGCCCGGATGATCGCCGGTGATCATGACGACGCGGATGCCGGCGCGATGGCAATCCGCGAGCGCCGCCGGAACTGTTTCTCGTACCGGATCGCGCAGGGCGATCAGTCCCAGGAAGCCAAATGGCAGTTCATGCGGCGACGATGGCGGCGGCCCTTCCTTGAGTTCGGCGCTCGCAATCGCGAGTACCCGCAGGCCGTCTTGCGCGATCTGCTCGACACGCGCGAGCAGGCGCGCGACGGTTGCGGGCTCGAGGTGACACAGGCCGGCAATCGCCTCCGGCGCTCCCTTGGCGGAGATCAGTAGCCGGTCGGACTCGTGCGGTTTCCAGACGTGGGTGACAGCGAGCAATTCCGGCGTCAGCTCGTACTCGTGCACCAGCGTCATGCCGCCCAGTTTCTCGGCCTCCCGCTCAGCATGGTTGCGTGCGGCCGCGGCAATGGCGCGCTCCATCGGATCAAACGCATCGATCTCGCAGGAAGCGAGTGCCGAGCCCAGCAGGCGGCGCATGCCCGGATCGAGCTCGACGCGCTGGCCGTCGAGGACCAATTGCCTCACGCCATCATCGAGCACGGACACGGTCATGCGGTTTTCGGTCAGGGTGCCGGTCTTGTCGACCGCGAGCACGGTTGCCGATCCGAGCGACTCGATGGCCGGCATGCTTCGCGTTAGCACCCCGTGCCTCGAAAGCCGCCAGGCCCCGAGCGCGAGGAACACCGTCAGCACGACGGCAAACTCCTCGGGCAACACGCTCATCGCGAGCGTGATGCCGGCCAGCGCGCCTTCGACCCACCCGCCGCGCGAAGCTGCGTAGAGAAGAACGACCGCGACGCAGAGCCCTCCGCCCAGCAGCGCGAGCCAAAGCACCATGTGCCGCGTTTCACGGTATAGCGGCGTCTGCTGTGGCTTCAGCGTGGCGAGGGCGTGGCCGATACGGCCGAGTTCCGTGCGCGCACCGGTCGCCGTAATTTCGGCCGTGCCATGACCGCGAACGACGAGCGTTCCGGAGTGTACGCGACGGTCCGCCAGCGCTGGCGCCTGCGCCACGTCAACGCTTGCTGGCGCAACGCGTTTCGGCACGGACAGGGATTCGCCCGTCAGCAGCGACTCGTCGATCTCGAGATCGATGGACTCCAGCAGCACTCCGTCGGCCGGTACCCGGTCGCCCTCGGCCAGCAGTACCACATCGCCCTGCACGACCTCGCGGCCCGCGATGCGCCGCAATTCTCTGTCACGCAGCACGGCAGCGCGGGGGCTCGAGAGGTCACGAAGGGCGTCCAGCGCGCGTTCCGCACGGCTCTCCTGCGAGACCGTGATGACGACGACTGCGAGCAACGAGGTCGCGAGAACCAGCGCCTCGCGCAATTCCCCCAGCAGCACGTACAGGGCGACGGCCACGCACAGCAGCACGAACATGGGCTCGGCCACCACATGCAGCAGCCCATCGAACAGGCGGCGCCCGCCCGCCGCGGGGAGCTCGTTCGGGCCGTCAGCCTGAAGCCGGTTCGCGGCCTCCGTACTGGTCAGACCGGGGCGTCCTGGCATGTTGCGGTCGGGCCTCACGCATCAACCGCCGCTGTAGCTTGCTGCCGGCATGAAGGTGAAGATGCCGACGCCGAGCACGAACCACAGCACGGCGAAGATCAGGCCGTAGCCGAAGATCGTTCGGAAATCGACGCGTGCGATGCTCGCCACGATCACGATCCAGAACGGTGAAATCAGGTTACCCATCTGGTCACCGACACCGAGAGCGAGCAGGCCCTGCTGCGCCGAGACGCCCATGGTTGCAGCGGCCTGCGAGGTCACGAAGCCCTGGATGATCCACTGCCCACCGCTGGACGGCACGAAGATGGCGACAACCGTGCCTGCGATGGCGGTCAGCAGCGGGAAGGTCATCGGCGTCGAGATCTCGGCGAAAAACCGGGCGAGAGTTTCGCCCACATTCGTATATTGCAGAACGCCCGCAACACCACCATAGACCTGATACAGCACGAGAATCGGCCAGCAGCACTGGACGGCCGCGCGCAGTGCCTGCGAGAATTCGGCGAGATTGCGTTGCAGCAGCAGTACCACGAACAGCAACGCCGTCACCATCGAATTGAGGTCGAGGCCGGCGCCCTTCGTCACGAAGTGATGGAACAGCCAGCCAGCCACGATCACCGCCAGCAGCAGCGTAAAAATCCGGGTGCGTTCGCTCCATGCACCCAGGCCGTGCGCGCCGGTCACGACGGTGACGGTCTCGGGTGCTTGCGCCAGCGCGTTGGCGTCAGGGAATGACGAAACCTGCCGGGGTTCGCTCGGCGCCATCAGGCGCGCAAGGGCAGCCAGCGCCAGCGGGAAAGTCACGACGAACAGGATCGCGGCCGGCGACCAGATCGTGGTCTCTAGCGGCATCACGCCCGTGCGTGCCTCCAGGAAATGGCCGGGCGTCGCGACCAGCAATGCGGGCGTCGAGGACAGGCCGTATTGCCAGATCGACTGTGCGCCGAACTGGGTGGCAAGCAGGCACGGAAAATCAATGCGGATGCCCTTCGCTTCGGCTGCGCGCGCGAAATGCACCGCGATCAGCGGACAGAGCGCGAGACCCAGTCCCCAGTACAGGTAACTGAGCGCGGCCGTCAGCAACACCGACAGAAAAAATACCTGGGTCACGGTGCCCGGCAGCTTCGCGAGCCTGAATACGGCAGTCCGGAAGAACAGCATCGTGCTGAGGACCGAGCTCAGCACCAGCAGCAGGGTCATCTGCATGCTGAACGCCAGCAGCATCCAGAGACCGCGATAGAAGGCATCGCTGGTATCGGAGAAACTGTTGCCGAGACCCAGTGCGGCCAGGATGAGGACGACCAGCAGGATCACCGCCATCGCTGTGGCGTCCGGAACCTGCGCGCCCGCCGCATGCGAGAAACGAGTCAGCCGATCACGCATGGGCATGTAATATAAGGGTTCGCGTCCATCGTGGTGGCATCAATTGGACCTGTTGCATCTGCAACGCCGGCTGCGCATGCTGGCCCCGCGATACTGGCCGACCTGGCTGGGTCTTGGCAGCCTGCGCGTGATCGCGCCGCTGCCCTACACGTGGCAACTGCACATCGGTAGGTTGATCGGCCGCATGGTCCATCTGCTGCCGCTGCCCTATGTCCGCATCGCGCGGCGGAATATCGAAATTTGCCTGCCCGAGCTCTCGCCCGATGCACGCGAGACGCTGTTGAAGCGGCACTTCGAGAGTCTCGGCATCGGCCTTTGCGAGACAGCGGTCACCTGGTGGAGCCGCGATGAGCGCGTGCGCTCGCTGGCGCAGGTCGAAGGACTCGATCATCTTCAGCGCGCACTCGCCCGCGGCCGTGGCGCCATCCTGGTCGGCGGACATTTCACGACCATCGAAATCGGCACCCGTATCCTGGGTACGGTTGTGCCCATCAACGTCCTCTACCGGCCGACCAGGAACGAGGTCCTTTCGGCGTTGATGGCAAGTCAGATCGCGCATCATGGTCAGCGCGCGATCCGGAACGACGACATCCGCACGCTGGTGCGCGCGCTGAAGCGTAACGGTGCCGTCTGGTATGCCCCCGACCAGAGCTATCGCAACAAGGGTGCTGCCATGGTGCCTTTTTTCGGCACGCCGGCGGCCACGACGACATCGACATCGCGTCTTGCCCGCATGACCGGCGCCGCCGTATTGACCTATTTTCCCCAGCGCCTGCCCGGTACGCAGGGTTATCGGGTCTTCATCGGGCCGGAGCTCGAGGATTTTCCGAGCGACGATCCGGTTGCGGACACCGCGCGTTTCGGCGCGCTGCTCGAAGCCCAGATACGGCACCATCCGGAGCAGTACCTGTGGATGCATCGCCGCTTCAAGGGGCTATCTGCGGACTACCCCGACTACTACGGTCGCGATACGCGTCTTCGCAAGCGCGCGCCGGTCAGCGAAGGCTGATCGCGACAAGCGTCCCGCTGGCCGCCTTCAACTCTTGTTGTAGGGGTCGAAGCCGCCGAACTTGTCTTTTTTGCCAGTGGTCGGCGTTTCGTATTCTGCCGTGCCGTCCGGATTCAGGACTTTCCGCAATGTCTGGGTGCTGACGAGCGAGAGCTCGTCGGCCGCGGGCCTTTGCGGCTTGTCCCGCACTTCACTGGTTTCGAGAGCCGTTTTCAGGTCGGCATCACTGACGATCTGGAAGGCACCCGTTGCCGTGTCTCTCGCCAGGACTCCGTCATTTCTGCCGGCGACCAGCCGGCGGATTTCGCCACGGGTCTTGCCGTCATCCGATGCCAGGATCTTTTCCAGCGCGGTGGTGGAAACGAGTTCGAAATCCACACTCTCGACTGGCTCGCTGCAGACCGTGCGGCCGCGATCGTCGATCGTGGTCTTTATTTGCTTCTGGATGCGTACCGTCGCGACGTAATCCTTGGCCATTAGACCTCCCGGGGCAGTTAGCGCGTTGCCACTGGCGCAATACTAGACGGCAGTGCGGGATTGTTTCATGTTTCAGTTCGCTGGCGGGGGCTGCAGGCTGCCGGAAATGGGAGGGCCGGCGTCCGGATTGAACTTGCGGGGGTCGAGCCCGAGATACTGCAGCATCGTCGCTGCGATGTCGCTCTGCGTGACGCCGGGATGATTGCTAACCTCGCCGAGCGCAGGCGTGTCCGGCCCGATGATGGCAATCCAGATGTCCTGGCTGCCTTCGATCCCGGTGTCGTGATCGACCCAGTCCTGTGGCGTGCGGCCGCGACCATGATCGGTCGTGACGATCAAGGTCGTGCGATCGCGGTAGCCATCCATTGACTGCAGGGTTCCCCAGAGTTCCTCGAGCAGACTGTCCGCGAGGTGCAGGTAATCGAGCAGGCGGTCGTAGCGGCGCGCATGCGCCCAGTCATCCGATTGTCCGAGGCCCAGCCAGAGCACCCTCGGCTGGTGTTGCTTCAGATAGGCAAGTGCAAGGCGAAATGTCAGCGCGTCGTTGCTGCCTTCTTCCCACAATTCCATGACCTGCCGGCGCAGCGCGACCAGGTAATCCATCTCCGGCGTGCTGAGCCCGGCCGGTACGGAATCGTAGGCCCCATTCATGAAAAACGCGCCATCGCTCTGCGATGCCGCCATCTTGAAACCGTCCCAGCCGCCGATCTGCGCGACTTCGGTCGGTTTCAACGCAAGCTTCCGAAGGATGTAGTCGAGCACGGTCTCGTGGGGATAGCGGACGAGATCATTGCTTTGCACGTCCGCCTGGGGCTCGCCGGTCAGGATTTCGGAATAGCCCGGATATGAGAACCACATCGGATTGCGCACGGTGACCGGGCTACCGAGCGCCTGGTTGCCAAGCACCATCCCGGCAGGTACCAGCGCCTTCCAGAAAAATGGCATCAGCGCCTCGCGACGCTCTTTCGCGGTGTCGCGCCAATAACGCTTGCGCGTGACATCGATTTCTTCGATGCCGGAATCCGCTTCCGTCGCAGCAATCAGCGGATCCATGCCGGCAAACAACTCCTGGACGCGCACCCCATCGAGGGTGACCAGGATGATGTTGCGATCCACCGTTTCGGCGGGCGCATCCGAAAATGAAAGGACGCAGAGCAGCGCGCAGACCGCCGCCGTAAGGCGCCTCAATCGTTGCGGCTCCATTTCTTCATGAAGCGGACTCCGTATTCACGCGGGCGATTGACGGTGATTGCACCCGGCGGGATTTCAAACTTGTAGAGTTCGGCGTGCTCGTCGGTCAGGTTGTCGACAAACAGGCTGACCTCCCAGTCACCGTCTGCCCCCTCAATGCCGATCTTGGCGTCGGCGATCGAGTACGACCCCATCACCTGATGCGGGGTGCAGTCCGGAGCGTTGCACTCGAGGTCGTTCAATGCGTCGCCGCTGTAGCTGTACTGCACCCGCCCGAACACGTGACCGCCGAATAGTTCCCGCGGCGACGTGTACTGGGCATACGTGGACAATTTCAGCTCCGGACTGATCGGCAAGCGAGCGCCATCGAGTGCAAGCACAGCTTCGAAGCCGTCCGCGTCCGGCGGCAGGATGAGGTCCTGCGTCAGTTTCGCGTCCAGCAAACTGACATTGAAGCCAACATCAAGGCCGTCAAAGGGTACGAACGAGATGTCGAGTTCGGCACCATTGATCTCGGCATCGCCCGCATTGACGACCATGGTCGCAAATAGCGGCCCAGGATCACTCAACTCGGTCTGGAAATCGTTCCAGACCATGTGGAACAGCGACAGATTGGTTTGCAGGCGATCATCCAGCCAGCGCGACTTGAACCCCAGCTCGTAGTTCTTGAGCTTGTCGGGATCGAACTCGCGCGGCAATACGGCGCCTTGCCTGGCGATATTGGCCCCGCCATTACGGAACCCTTCCGAGTAGAGAAGATAGGCCATCCGCCGGTCGTCAAATCGGTAACGAACACTCGCCTTCTTGGCAAAATCTTCGGTGCGCCGGACCGGATTCTCATCCTGCAAAATCGTATTGGCGGGCTGGAATATCTTGAACCGGCGGTCCCGCTCATTCGAAAACCAACGACCGCCGACAATGAAGCTCCACTGGTCGTCGAGGATGTAGGTCAACTCGCCGAAAGCGGCATATTGCTCGATCTTGGTCTGATTGTTGATCCTGTAAAACGCGTTTTCGGATGTTCCCGGCTCCGCGCCGTACAGGGGCTCCCAGTAATTCAGGAACGCTTTTGTCGATTCGAAATTGTCGATCTGCGAGCGATAGTCCCAGTGATCGTCGTAGCTCTCATAGAACATGCCGGCCAGCCAGGCCCACTTCGTGCCCTCGTGGGATAAACGAAACTCCTGGCTGAATCGATTGGTGTCCTGGACCTGCTCCCAGCCCAGGCCGACCGGATCAGGCCCGAACGCGTACTGAGGAGCGTTGGTATATGGGTCTGTGTCTGTGGCGTAGTTTGCGTAGATCGTGCGCAGGTAGCTGGCGTACGCCGTGTTGTCGAGACTGTAGAAGACCTCGCGCGTGAAATAAGTCGTGGCGGAAACCAGATCCGCAAAGCCAAGATCGGCCTCGAGAGTCAGGCCAAACTGCGTCCACTTGTCCTTGCGCTTCTCGTCCAGAAAGCGCACGTTGTTCAGCGGCCCGACGATACCGGGTTCGTGGTCCTGGTTGCCGGATCCATCGAAGTCCTGGAACACGACGCCGGCAGTGACGGACCAGTCTTCGTTTGGAAGCCAGCGCATCGTCGCGCGGCCGCCAGCATAATTGCCCTCGCCGCTGGCGTTTTTCTTTGTCACGCTGGCGTTGTCGAATGTCCCGCCCGGCGAATCGCCCAGCACGTTGTCGATGAAAGCACCATCCTTGGCGGAGAACCCAACCAGGCGGATGGCAAGCTGCTCGGGTATCAGCGGGACGTTGAGCACGCCACTGATGTCGTGACTCAGGTCACTCGTACTGCCTTGCTTGACCGTCGCATCGGCGATGACCTCGAACTGGGACAGGTCGGGCTTGTTGGTGACGATGCGGAGTGTCCCCGACTGCGCGCTTCCGCCGTACAAGGTGCCCTGTGGCCCGCTGAGTGCTTCGACCCGCTCGATGTCGACGAGGCGCGGCTCTGGTGTCAGGGTCGGTTGGGTCAGCGGCTGTTCGTCAAGATAGATCGCGGCCGACGTGTCGGAGTAGAACGAGCGGTCCGTGTCCGCGACGCCGCGGAAGATGATCTTGTTGGCCCCGGGCGCCTGGGCCGTGTAGGAAAGGCTCGGCAGGAACCGTGCATAGTCCTCGAGCTCCTGCAGTCCGGCGCGGCTGATCGTCTTTGCCGGGAGGGCCTGGATCGACTCCGGAACGTCCTGGAGGTTTTCTTCGCGCTTGCGTGCCGTCACGATGACTTGGTCGAGGGCCGTCTGGGCCAGTACTTCGGGGGCCTGGCTGCCGGCGAGCACGGCCGCAATCGCGATCGTCAGGCGCCTGTCAGATCGAACAGCCGGTCTAGTCTTGTCTGACGACATCACGCCCCCTTTCAAGTCTCGTAGCTTAAAGCTCTGCCGAGGATAACCCATGAATCGCGGCACGGGAAATCGGGCTGCTCAAGCCGACCCGGCGAGGACCGGGGCCAGCACGTCGAGCAACGGCGCAAGCTGGGCTTCGTAATGGCGCCAGACGCCGACAGCATCACCGTAAATCGGCCGTCGCACCTGCTCTGAACTCGCGGTCCGGACGGCGCGTTCGGTCGCAAAAAACCGCAGGCAGGCGTCCTCCCACGGCAGGCCGCAGAACTCCAGGATGCGACGCGTCTGGCCTTCGAGATCCGCCACGACGGCTTCGTACTGCACGTCGAGCACGCGACCCGGCAGCACCTGGTGCCAATGGTCGAGCATCCGCTGGTATTCGAGGTAGTAATCGCCGAGTTCCATCAGGTCGTAGGTAAAGCTCTGTCCACGCGCGAACAACTGCTTGTAGCAGCTGAGGCAGGTATCGCGGGGGTCGCGCCGTGCGTTGATAAAGCGGGCGCTGGGCATCGCCAGTTGCAGCAGACCGACCATCGCAAAGTTATTCGGCATCTTGTCGATGAATCGCGGTTTTCCCACACGGTAGCGCCGGGTTTCGCGGTCGTAGCGCTGGCCGATCTCGGTCAGCGCCTGGCGGCTGAAGCCGGGAACCGCCTCGGGATAGGTCTTGCCGCCGATCCGCTGACGGTCGATGAACCGGACCAGCCGTCCGCCTTCGGGCAATTCATGCGTGGCCTCGACCTGGCTGTGGCTCGCCAGGATCTGCTCGATCAGCGTCGAACCGGAACGCGGCAGGCCAATGATGAATATCGGCGCGACATCTGCAAAGCCTGCGCCCTCACTCTCGCGAATCAGCGTCGGCGAAAATACCTTGCGTATCCGCTCGCCCATCTGTTCGGTGTTGACCGGATCGTAGTGCTCCTGGATGCGGCGCAGGTTGTTGCCGCGCTCGAAAAAAGCGAATGCCCTGGCATGGTCCCCGTTGTCTTCGCAGGCCTTGCCGAGTGCGAAGCAGAAATGCACGATCGCATTGTCCGGCAGTACGCCGGACTCGAGCGCTTGTTCCATCGCCCGCACCTCACCGGGTTCGAAGCGGAAGGTCTTGAGATTGGAAAGGCTCCAGTACAGTTCGGCGAAGTCCGGCTTTAGCCGGATACCGTCCCGGTAAGCAGTGATCGCGTCCTGTTGCCGGCCGATCGTCTTCAGCACGTTGCCGAGGCCCAGGGCGATCTCCGCATTGTTTGGCCGTATCTCGCTTGCGCGCCGGTAGGCTGCGATCGCGTCATCCGTGCGATTCGTGCGCGCCAGGGCGTTGCCGAGCGCAATGTACCCGCCGGCCCGCCCGGGCTCGAGCTGGATTGCGCGCCCGGCGCTGGCGATGGCGTCATCGAGCTCGTGAAGTTCGGTCTGTGCCCGGCACAGGTCGATCCACGCCGCACGGAAACCGGGCGCGAGCTTGACTGCCTGCCGCAGGAGCACTGCCGCGTTGCGGTAATTGCCTGCATCGAGCGCCAGCACGCCGAACAGGCGCGATACCGTGACGTCATCGGGATCCTGGCGCAGCAGCTCCCGATAGATCGCTTCCGCCTCCTCGAACTGCCCGGCGCGATGATGCTCCGCGGCCTTCGCAAGACGCTGCAATTGCGGATGGCTCTGCAGGAGTTCATCGAACGCCCCTTTGGCTTCCTGTTCCTGGCCTGCCGCCAGCAAGGCCTGGCTGAGCGTGACCTGCGCGGACTTGAGCGCGGGATTGAGCGACACCGCCTGGCGCAGGACCGGCACCGCGTCGGCAGGGCGCTTTTGCGCAAGCAGCGCATGCGCCAGGGCTTCGTGAGCCTTTGCGTACCCAGGATCGGCGTCGATCGCCTTGCGCAGCACCGCTTCGGCCTCGGCGGCGCGATTCTGGCGATTGAGCGCAGCACCCAGCACTACGAGGAAGTTGGCGTCGTCCGGGTACTGCGCCAGTGCCGCGCGCGAAGCCCGTTCAGCCGCGGCCGCATCGCCGGAGCGCAGCAACTTCAGCGCGTGTTCGAACGAAACTTTCGCGGCGTCGATCTGGCGGGTCACTGACACTCGCGGGATCAGGCGGTTGAGCTGATGGCAGTCGCGGGCCTTCCGCGCCCGGTATCCAGCAGCCGCGCCGGGATGATGACAGCGAGTCCACACAGGACGAGCCCGATCACTGAGACTTCGATCAGGAAAGCATAGTTATGCTGACCCAGCAGCAACGCGGCCGCGGCCGGACCCGAGGCCAGGCCCATCTTCGAGAAGAAGCCGGCAAGGGTCGCCGACTGGCCGGCAGGATCGAAGTCGGCGCACATGCCGAAGAAATAGGGGATGAGGAAGGACCATCCAATCGCCGTGATGACGTTGGCGATGATGAACACGAGCCCGATGTCGCTCCGCAGGAAAGCAGCGGTCCCCAGGATCGACAGGACCAGCACACCCACGATCGGCACTGTCCTGCCAACCCTGCCGGCCATCCAGATCACTGCGATGGATCCGAGTGCGCCGATCCAGTTCGCCACGCCGATCGTTCCGCTGATGAAGGGATCCGCGAGCCCATAGTGCCGGGCCAGCGGAATGATGAATGCGCTGAGCCCCATGTTGGCCGCCTGGAACAGGAACACGGCAATGAGTGTGCGAACCAGCGGCCCGCGCCGGACGCGGCCCGGCTCGCCGGCAGCGACCACAACGCGCTCGCGCGGCGGGTAGGCGGCAAGGAAGGGCAGCATTAATAGCGTCACTGTCGTGAATGCTGCGAGCGCGAGAAACAATACCTTGGGCCCGTACTGATGCGCCAGGCCGGGCAGGAACATGATGCCCAGTCCGCCGGCTCCGTATTGCACCGTGAGCAGCATGCCGAAGGCACGATCGGGGATTGCGGTTCTCGCCATGACGCCGAGGCCAACGCCGACCGAAGTGCCGCCCACGACACCATGGACAAACCGAAGGGCGATCAGCGGCGTCGCACTCGTCACCTGGGTCGATATGAGATCGAGCGTCAGCAGCAACAGCAGTGCCACGAGCTCGACGCGTCGCCACGGCAGGCGTCGCACGAGAAATACCGCAACCAGTGCGCCGCAGGCGGCGCCGTACACATTGGCGGATCCGACAAATCCCGCCTCGCGATTACTGAACCCGAGGCCGTCGATGAGACCGGCGACGAGCGCCGGCATGATGTTCACGTAGAACAGGCCGGCCGTGGCAAGAAAAGCCAGCAGCACGCAGGCGAGCAGTCCGTCCGGCGCTGCGTGCGGCAATCCAGTCCGGGCTGACGTGCTCATGATGCCTGGGTCCCTGCGCCGTTCCGGCGCGTGCAGAAGCTGCGAATCCGGTCGGCTGCGATGGCTGCGCGGCGCCAGTTGAATGAATCGCCGTCGCTGAAGTAGTAGTAGATCGTGTCGTTCGGAAACAGCGCGACGATGATGCCGCCGTATCCTGCCATGAATGGAACCCAGACCGGCTCCGCACAGCCGATGTCGCGGCTGACATCATGCCCGTAAAAGCCGTGTTGATAACGAAATGTCGGATCGAGCCACTGGAAGCCCCGATCCCCGGGAACGCGCTGCAATGTTGCAGCGAGCATGCGTGGATCCAGCATCTGGCGGCCGTCGAGCTTACCTTCACCCGTCGCCAGCCAATGCCCGATGCGCAAGATGTCGTCGCGATGCAGCACGAGTCCCCAGCCTGTGAACGGCTGCGCGACCTTGTCGTAGGTGCGGCGCGTGACTGACGTCACCGGGCTGAGGCCGAGCGGTTGCCACAACTCACGCACGACTACGTCGGTGTAGAGGTCCTTTTCGGCACCCAGACGCTGCTTGACGAAGGCGTTCAGCGCCGTGCCCAGCACATAGGTGTCCGAGGTGTGATAAACCCATTTGGTGCCCGGCGGGTCCTGGCGCGGAAATTGGCCGCAACCGTACCGGATTTTCTCGCCATGGGTTTCCGCATTGAACAGCGTCATGATGTGCTTCGCGCGCTCGTCAATCCAGGTCTCCGGCGACAGGTAGTTGCCGGTCGCCGTGTCGAGAGCGTTTTCGAAGGTCACGTCGCTCCAGTTTCCTGCCCGCGCGCATTCCGGCACAAAATCCGCAATTCGTTGCGCGGAGGTTTCCGGGAACTGCTGTTCAAGCCGCATCAATGCGACGCTTGCGAAAATCGACTTGGCCAGCGAATAGGAGGGCAGGTCGAGCACGTCGCAGAAGGGGTAGGGCCCATGACGCGTGTTGCAGCCCCCCGCGTAGTGCACGCCATCGATCAGGAAACCGTAGGCGGTCATGTCGTCCGGTGCGACCTCATCGGCTGCGCCGAATCCGCCCGGGTCGGCGCCTGGAAAGTCCCCGGCCAGCGCGGCGATCGGCTTGACGGGCAGGCGTGACCGCAACTCCTGTTCATATGCGCGGACGATGCTTGCGGCCTCCGGCGATTCGCGCGGCGTGTAACGCGCATCGGCGAGCCCCCAGAGATCGAACTGGAAGTAGAGACAGGTTTCGCTGCTGATCTGGTAGGCCACTTGCGACATGACACCGTCTGAGCTGAACAGAAAGCTCAGGACGCCGTGGTGCATGCAGTTTGCGTTGCGTTCCTGCAGCGCGAACGGAATCGCGGCCCGTGTGAGGCCGCGATCTCCGGGCTCCTGCCAGACGCGTCCGGGCTCGAGCAGGTACTCCCAGTACTGGTTGTCGCCGGGCAGGGTGCCGCGTCGCAGCGGAATGAGCGCATCGCCCGACTGGACGAATTCGAAATCGAATTTCGGCAGGCGCAGGATCGCGCGACCCGCTGCCGCGATGTATCCATCGGTGTCCCGCAGTACCCGCGATCCACTACGGCGCTGCTTCGCGCTGAACGACAGCCGGCCGGCAAAGACCTGCATTGGTGCGTGGACCTCGGCTGGCTGGCTGTAAGCGCCCATCTCGACGGGCGCGTCCAGCCGCTGGCCTTTCATCAGCGTTTCGTAGCCCAGGTACTGGCGTGGTGCGGGATTGCTGGCCTCTGTGGCGATCGCAGCCGAAGCAAGCGTGAACAACAGCAGTACCGACAGTGACCGCATGGTGTCTCAGTTCGTATTGATGCCGGCGGCTTCGAGGCGCGCGCGCAGGGGCTCGAGTTGCGGCGCGTAAAGACGCCACTTGCCGACCGACGTGGCGTAGATCGGCTGGCGCATCTGCACCGCGCTGGCAGTGGCTGACGGCGCTGAATTGCGGTGAAACGCCAGGCAAGCCTCTTCCCACTCGAGACCGCAGTGGCCGAGGAGACTGCGGCTCGTCAACTCTTGATCGTTGACCAGCGATTCGTAATCGACATCGAGGAAGCCACCCGGGATCACCGTGCGCCAGTGCTCCATCAACTCGTGGTAGGCAACGTAGTAGTGCCCGATGTCCTCGAGACTGTAGGAGAAGGGATAACCCATGCGAAAGAGCGTCTTGTACATCGCATAACAGACATCGAGCGGATGGCGCCGCAAGTGCACGACCCGCGCCGCAGGTAACGCGAGGCGAATGAGCCCGAGATAGAGGTAGTTGAGCGGTGTCTTGTTCACAAGATACGACTCTCTCCGCCCATACCCTGCGATACCCGCCCGGTACAGCGCGCCGAGCCGACCGAAATCGCATTGCGCGGCACGCTCCACCATGCCGAGCTTTCCGCCCGGGCCACTTGCGACGCGGATTAGCGCAAACACGAGGGCATTCGTTTCGCCAATGCTTGCCACCCGGCTGTGCGAGCTCAAGATCCGATCGACGAGCGTCGTGCCACTGCGCGGCAGGCCGAGCACGAACAACGATAGCTCCGGTCCGACCGCAGGCGGGGCGCCTGCGAGCAACCGCGCGTCGAACCGCCCGCGGATCCGCTCCATGACTTCAACATCCGTCTCGACCCGGTAGCTCAACATCGCACGCCGGCGCTGCGCGCCCCGCTCGAGGTACGCAAACGAGCGCTCGTACTCCCCGAGATCTTCGAGCTCCTTGGCGAGCGCATAGCACAGCGGGACCTCGCCGCGACTCCCGGGCACCAGGCGCGCGAGAGCGCGCGTGAGCTCCTCGATGTGGTTCTGATCCGCACTCCAGGTCCGGAGCATGGCGCGGTTCTGGTAGGCGCCGGCATCCGCCGGATTGAGTCCGATCACCTGCGTGAACAGGACCTCGGCGCGGTCGAAGTCGCCCATCGCCACACAGGAAGTTGCTAGGTTGTAGAGGTAATCGGAATTGTCGGACTGCAGGTCCGCAGACCGCTGGTAACAGCGATGCGCATCGGCGTGAGCCTCTGAGTGCACGTACATCTCGGCGATGCTCTGCAGCAGTCGCGCGTCCGTGCCCGCATCGCGCTCCAGTTGCCCGAGGCATGCGCACGCAGCCTCGGCCTGGCCGCAATAGATGTAGCTCTCGGCCAGCCGCAGGCGCGCGCCGTGCTGCGCAGGACACAGCTCCACGGCGCTACGCGCAAGCTCGAGCATGCGGTCGAAGTCGCCGCGCTGCTGCGCATCGCGGCTTTCCTTGATCTGCTGCTTGCTGAGGCCCGCCGCTTGGTCGTCCGCCATCCCGATGCTGCCACTCCTCCCGCGCTGGCTTGCCGTCACGCCATGCGGGTCTGCAAGCGGCAGATTATCGGAAATCGTACGAGAACGTCACACCGAAGGTACGCGGCAGCGAGATGAATTGCTTGGTGCCATTGCCAACGTAGTTCTGCTCCGGAACCCCAAGCACCAGGGTATCCGCGCCCATGTGTGGCTCGAGGAAGCCGCCGGATACACCCTCTTCGTTGAAGACGTTCTTGACGTACAGGGACGCACTCCACTTGTCGGCCGCGAGCGTTGAGACGAAGTTCACGAGCGCGAAGCCATCCCACGTGCTCTTGTACCGGCTGGTCTGTGACGCAGGATTGGTGAGAATCGAATTCTCCGTTGAACTGCGGTAGGACGCGTTGATGCCGTTCGTCCAGGACCGCTCGCCCATGACGGCCATCGTGTAATCGAGCGAGCCACTCACCGAGTTTTCGGGCGTACCCGGGAGCTTCGTGCCAGCCGCGGCGCGGAGAAAGAGGGGATTGTTCGGGTGATCCGCCCGGTAGACCGGATCTTCGAGCTTCGCATCCGTGTACGCGTAGTTGAGCATGTAGTGCCAGTCCTCGGCGAAACGACCCTCAAGTTCCAGCTCCAGTCCCTTGCTGCTCGCATCGCCGCCGTTCTGGGCGGCGTAGAAACCCCAGTTTGGCGTGGTCGTGTCGATCTGGATGTTCTTCCAGTCGATGTAGAACAGCGCCGCGCTGTAGCGCAGGGTATCCATGGACCCCTTCAGGCCGAACTCGTAATTGGTATTCCGGTCAGGCTCGTACGTCAGGTAAAGCGGGCTCTCAGCAAAATTTCCGGTCGTTGGCACGGCATTGGCGCCAGCGCGCCGGTATCCCTCGGACACCGTGGCATACAGCAGGCGGTCTTCCGCCAGGTTGTAGGAAATATTGCCCTTGAAGAGAGTGCCGGAATCGGTCTGTTTGAACACGTTGTGGATCGGTGTGTTGAAGGGCGCAATCACGCCCGAACCGAGAATCGAGTCGTTGTTGAAGTCGGTCTCGAAGTAACGCACACCGCCGGTGACGCGCAGATCGTCATTGATCTTGTAGGTCAGTTCGCCGAACAGCGCCGCTTCCTTGAAGTTCTGCGCGCGCTCGAACACGAAGTCGTTATCGTTGACCGGGTTCGATCCCGGCGGATCAGCGAGGTCCGCCCAGGCCTTCAGGCCCCGCAGGTAGCTGTACTGTGTGGCGTCGAGGTCCTGATCCTGATAGTAGCCGCCAACCACGTAATCCCACGCACCGGTGGACTTCGAGACCAGCCGCAGTTCCTGCACGAATGCCTTGTCGCCGTAGGCGCGATCGGCCTCGGCCATGGGACGCGGATAGTTGTAGTAATAGTCGGCAAGCCAGAAGTTCTTGACGTAGAAGCCTGTGTTTTCCGACTTGCTCTCGCCGTCATGTTCGTAATGCGAGGTGCTGCTCGTCAGCGTTGCGAAACCGAGGTCGAAGTCCATTTCGAGGCTTGCGAGACTCACGTCCCTCGACGAGGGCTCGAGCTGGATGGAGCCATTTTCGTACTCCCCATAGGCGACGCCAAAAGCATTGCTGCCACGCGTCGGCTGCCGCCGTCCGCCGATTTCATCGGACTGCCAGGCGTAGCTCAGGGTCGCATTGAAGCGATCGTTGGGCTTGAGCAGAAGAGCCGCGCGCGCATAGTCGATCTTCACCGTGTCTGCATCCTTGACCGAGCGATAGGCAGCCGTGGGTGCCAGCACACCGTCCGGCGCGACCGGAATGCCATTGGCGTCGAGCTGGTAGACATTCACATAATCGACGATGCCCGCGTTGTCGATCGTGCCAGCGACGACACGCAGCGCTGCGGAATCGGCGATCGGCATGTTCAGTACGAGGTCGCCCGACCAGTTGGTGCCACTCGAACCGTCGGTGTTGCTGAAGCCCGCCTTGACGTTGGCGGAGAACTTGCCGAGCTCGGGCGCGCGCGTGATGTAGCGGACCGTACCACCGAGTGAGCCCGAACCATAGAGCGTCCCTTGTGGACCGCGCAGGATTTCCACGCGCTCGAGGTCCTTCAGCAGGAAATTGGCATAGATCGGCGTGTCGTTGACATACGAGGACACAGTCGGCACGGCTGAGGTTTGGAAGTCGCCGAGGGAAGAAACGTTGTCGTTGAGGCCGCGAATTGAGATGCCGCTCAGCACGCCGGAGTTGCGATAGCCGCGATCGACGATCGATACGCCCGCAATAGCGCGCATCAGTTCGGCGCTATCCACCATCTCCGCCGCGGCTATGGCATCGCCGCTGACAGCCGAGATATTGTACGGAACGTCGAGCACGCTCTCGGAACGTCGCTGTGCGGTAACGGTGATTTCTTCAAGCGCGGTGGCCGCCGGCGCTCCCTGCGCCTGTGCGGCATTCGAGCCGCCGGCGAGAATGCTCGAGACAGCCAGGGCGATTGCCGATTTCTGGTAGGTACGGTGGTGCGTCATCACGGGTAGTCTCCAAGCTGGTTGATTCTTCATGATGCTACTCGCGCTCCGGCAGCCGCAGTGGCCCCAGCGCGCTCAATGCGTCAAACGGGAGATGGCGATCTCCGCAGACGGGAAAATCGACGGCCCGGTCGCGGAAGCTCTTCAATACCTGGCCAATGCCATGCCAGCCGCGCCGGCGCACGCGGCGTACCAGGTCAAGATCGACCTCGATCGGAAAGATTTCGCGGCCGCGACCCGCCTGGTAGATGATCTCGCCGCCAGGACCGCAAACGATCGACTGGCCGAATCCGAGCCGGCCAGCGACGCAGATGTCGAAGAAATAGCACTGGTTGCTGGCCGCATTGGCCCGCGCAATTGCGAGCTCCACGTCGCGGTCGATCGTATTGGTCATGGAGGGGTGCAGGATCACCTCGGCGCCCATCGCGGCGAGCGTGCGCGTGGTTTCCGGGAACCACATGTCATAGCAGTTGGTAACGCCGAAGCGGCCGACTTTCGGCACGTCGAATACGACGAAGTCCTTGCCGGATGCAACGCCCACCTCGTAGGGCAGGAACGGGAACATCTTGCGATGGCGCGCGACGATTTCGCCTGCCGGATTGATGACGGGCGCGAGGTTGAAGACCGATTCACCCTCGCGCACATAAAAGGATCCCGGAATCAGCCAGATGCGAAGCGCCCGGGCAATGCGGCAGAATTCCTGCTCGGTGGGGCCGGCCAGCGACTCGGCGCGCGCCGTGCCCGGGCCATACGCGGACAGTTCGCCGAGCACCACCATCTGCACCCATGGAAACCGCACGGCAACTGCCTCGATCTCGGAGCGCAGGTAGGCGAGATTGTCGCCGCGGGCGATTTCCAGCTGTATTCCCGCAATCGAGAAAGTGGTCATGGGTGAACGCAAGCCCTCCCTGGACAGACTCTGGGCCCGGAGCGGGTGCTAGTATTCGCCAATCGCAGGTGTGGGCAATATGGCTGAAGGCGTAGATCGTGGCTTTGGCCTGGGCGAAGGCTTGCCCTGGCTCGAGTTGATGCACGATGCGCTGCCACCCGTGGCAGCAAGTGCCGGCACGGCGCAGTTCGCACCCTGCCTGATCGGCCTGCTGCACCGGGTCCTGCAGTTTGACTGGTGGATGGTGATGGTGTACCGCCAGCACGCGAACCCGGACATGCTGTGCGACAACTTCACCGGCAGCTGGCGCGAACGGGGGCTGACGACCTACGTCGGCGGTTTTTATGTCCTCGATCCCTTCTACATCATGAGCCTGTCGCTCGGTCAACCGGAAGTCTGCAGGCTCGGTGACATCGCCCCGGATGGATTTCTCGAAAGCGAATATCACCGTTCTCACTATGCGTCCGGGCGCATCGGCGACGAGGTGAACTATCTCTGGCCGCTGGAGGCCGGCGTGACATTTGCGGTGAGCCTGGAACGCTCGGAGCACGGTGTCGGCTTCAGCGACGTCGACGTGCGCAATCTGGAAGCTGTGCAACCCGTCCTGTTCGAGCTGACGCGCAAGCACTGGAGCATGGCGCGATCACCGAGCGTGACCGCGCGGGACCTCGAGCTTGGCCGGCTGGTGCAGGATGCGGCCGCGAACTTCGGTCGCGAAGTGCTGACGCCGCGCGAATGCGAGGTCGTCAAGCTCGTGCTGCGGGGATTCTCGACCAAGTCGATCTCCCAATTGCTCGGCATCTCTCCGGGCACCGTCAAGGTCCATCGCGAAAACATCTACGGCAAGCTCGGCGTGTCGACGCAGGCCGAGCTGTTCAACATGTTCATTGCATCGGTCTCGGCAGCGCCAAGCGGCGGATGATGAACGCAGGCTGCGCCTGTTGCCTGGGGTTCGCTGCCGCCATCAGCATGGCTGGTTGTCTCTCCGTCGGATCGCCCCCGGCCGGCAAGCCGCTGAATCCCATCGACGGCAAGACCCTGGTATTCGGGCGCGTGGCGATCCTCGACCATGATCAAGTCGTGCCGCCTGCGAACCCCGGAGCAGAGTGGGCCAGCACCGGACCGGGTCCGCGGCCGGAACTCACTCTCTACCTGCTGCGATTGTCGCCGCGACAGGTCGCGCGACCGCAGTTCGTGGGGCGGGGCGAGTTCTACTGGTACCTGGGTCCGGGCGACTATCTATTGCTGGGGAGCCCGACTGAGGACGTCGGCGAGCCCGAAGTCACGCAGCGACACTGGCCCCTGGCGGCGTTGCGGGTATTGCCCGCAGAAGGCGCGGTCTGTGCCGGCGCGCTTTCGGTCGAAGCCGACGGTGAAGGCATGGCGCTGGAGCCGGCGCCACTCGTGAATTTCAGCCTCGGCGCCGTGCTTGTTTCGGATCAGTGCACGGCGCTCGCTGCAGATCTCGAAGCCAGATTTGCCAGGCTGGACCCGCCGCCTGGCAAGCGCCTGCTGGTTGTGGCCAGTGACCTCGACTTCAGCGACCCGGCACTCTTCGAACGGGTGCGCGCACTGCTGGACGCAGCCCGGCAATGAAGAGGAAAGGCCCCTCGCGGGGCCTTTCCCATCACCCGGGACGTTGAGCGGGTCAGCCCGCGCAATCGTTCAGCACTAGAGTTCCAGCTGGACCCCGCCCGCACTCGCGTCACGGTGCCGCAGCGTCGCTTCCAGCCCGCTGGAACAGGCGTCGCAGCACTGCCCGCAGCCAGGAATGCGCGGCGTCGCTTGTCGCCGAGCGGTGCCACAGCATGCGCACGTCGTAGCGGGTAGCCACGTCCGGCAGTTCCCACACCCGCACGTTGTAGCGCGAGGCCAGCGTTTCGGAGTACATCAGCGGCACGATCGCCAGCAGGTCGGTGCGAGTCACCAGTTCCGGCAGTGCGCCGTAGTAGCGCGTGCGCAGCACCGCGCGATCGATGAGCTTGAGCCGCTTCAGCATCAACTCGACATTGCCGTGAAGCGTCGCCGTCGGCGCTGCTACGGCGAGCGATGCGCCCGCCAGCTGCCTTGCAGTCAGCGCCCCTTCGACGCGGCCGACCGTCGGTGCCCAGTCGGCTCCGGTGATCGCGACGAACCGCTCCTGGAACAGCGACTCGCTGTCGATACCGCTGTGCGCCGGCTGCAGGATGCCGATTGCCACGTCGATCTCGCGCGCCTCGAGCGCTGCACTCACCTGGGTTGCCGCCACGGCCACGTTCGACACGTGGCTGTGCGGCGATTCCTTGCGCAGCGCCTGCGCGAGCGCCGGCAGGAACAGGATCTCGCCGAGGTCCGACAGCGACAGGTGCCAGTGCGCGCTGCAGCTGAGCGCGTCAAACGTCTCGGCGCTGAGCACGGTCGATTCCAGCGCCTGCAGCTGTGCGATCACGGCCGGCGCAATGCGCTGCGCGGTACGGGTGGGATGCAGGCCGCGCGGCGAGCGCACGAAAAGCTCGTCACCGAAGAACTCGCGCAGGCGGGCCAGCGCATTGCTGGTGGCGGGCTGCGACAACGCGAGCTGGCGGCCGGCCGCCGTCACCGAACCGGTGCGATAGACCGCAACGAGCACGCGCAGCAGGTTCAGGTCGAGGTGGCGGAAGTTCACGTGGGCGGCACATCCATTTGATGAATGTCACTGATTCTGACAATCAATTAGGCGAATGACCAGACCCGGCCTAGACTCCTTAGGGAACCGGGATCTTGGGCGCGCCGACGGTGTCGGCGCGGCGGACGCCAGAGGACGCAAGTTCTTGTTGCAGATCATGATTCAGGGTCGGGGCGGCCAGGGCGCACAGACGGCAGGCAACCTGCTGGCGATGGCGTTCTTTGCTGCGGGGCGCCAGGTCCAGGCCTTCTCCAGCTATGGCGGCGCGCGGCGCGGCACGCCAGTGAGTTCGTTCATACGCATCGCCGATCGGCCGATCCGCGTGCGCTGCGACATCGAACAGGCCGACGCGATCCTCTGTTTCGACGCAAGCCTGCTCGAGGGCCAGTTGCTCGCGACCGCGCGCGCCGACACGCTGATCGTGGTCAATTCATCGCGGGCGCTCGACTACTACGCCCGGACGCTGCCTGGCTACCGCGTGATTCCGGTCGACGGCATCTCGATCTCGCGCCGTCACGGCCTTGGACGAATCGTCAACTCCAGCCTGCTCGGCGCGTTCGCCCGCGCGATCGAGGCACCTTCTCTCGACGTGCTGACCCGCACGCTGATCGAGGAGGCGCCAGCGATGCACGCGGAGAATGTCGCTGCCTGCGAGGAGGGCTATCGCTACGTCGATGAGCAGCTGCAAATCGCGCCATTGGAAAGGACGGCATCATGAGCGCGGGCAATCCGGTCCCCAGCATCTGGACGACAGGCACGACCGAAGTGTTCAAGACCGGCACCTGGCGCTCCGCATTGCCGCAGTACATCCGTGCCCCTTCGCCGTGCCACGCTGCCTGCCCGGTGCAGGGCGACATTGCGGAGTGGATCGGTCGTGCGCGCGCCCGCGACTTTCGCGGCGCGTGGGACATCCTCACGCGCCACAATCCGTTCCCGGCCATCGCCGGTCGCATCTGTCATCACCCCTGCGAAACGGCCTGCAATCGCGCTTCCTTCGACGAGTCCCTGGCGATCTGCCGGCTGGAGCGCTACGTCGGCGATCTGGCACTCGCGGAGGGCTGGGCCTTTGCGTCGGCCCCGGTCGAGGGCACGGAGCGCGTCGCAGTGGTAGGCGGCGGCCCATCGGGACTCTCGGCGGCGTGCCACCTGCGCCGGCGCGGCTATGCAGTCACGCTGATCGAGTCCGCTGCCGAACTCGGCGGCCTGATGCGCTACGGCATACCGTCGTACCGCCTCGCACGATCCGTGCTCGATGGCGAGATTGCGCGCATCGTCGCGCTCGGCATTGATGCACGTTGTGGCACCGCCTTGGCGACGCGTGCGGACTTTGAATTGCTGCGCGCCGAATACGACGCCGTCTACCTCGCCATCGGCGCCAGTCGCCAGAAGCACCTGCCGCAACTCGATTACACCCGGCCCTGGGTGATGGAGGGTGCCGACTATCTCGCCCGCGCCAACGCGGGCGCCCCGCCGGTGCTCGGCAGGCGCGTGGTCGTGATCGGTGGCGGCAGTGCCGCATTCGACGCCGCGCGAAGTGCCCGGCGCGCTAATCACGAGGTCACGGTCCTTGCGCTCGAAGATGCTGCGCAACTGCCGGCGCAGCATGAGGAAGTCGCCGAGGCCGCCGAAGAGGGCGTCACGTTGCTCGCCGGCACGATGCTCACCGCTGCGGTCGAATCCGGCAGCGCGGGTCTCGCGCTGCAATGCGTGCAGGTCCGGTTCGAGACCGGTACGCAGCGCGGCCAATTCACCGTCACGCGCGTGGCGAACAGTGAATTTACGCTTGCTGCAGATGCAGTCATCGTCTCGATCGGGCAGGACCCCGATCTCGCGCCGGTCCAGGCCTTGCTGGAAGGCGAGGGTGCGCTGCTGAAGGTCGACGCACGCCAGGCGACAAACGTCGAGCACGTGTATGCGGGTGGCGATGTGTCGAGCATGGCGCGGTTCGTGACCGAAGCGATCGGCATGGGCCAGCGCGCCGCACATGCAATCGACCGCGCGCTGCGCGGAGGCGCCGATGACGTCCCGGCCGAGGACGAGCCCGTCGTCGGTCTCGGCACCATCAACACCTTTTATTATCCGAGGCAGGGGCGCGCGACCGAGCAAAGGCTGGACGCAGCGCAGCGCCTTGCGAGCACTACCGAAGTGCAGATCGGCTTCGATCTCGGGCAGGCGCTGACCGAGACCGAACGGTGTTTCTCCTGCGGCACCTGCATCTTCTGCGACAACTGCGTCAACTACTGCCCCGATCTCGCGGTGAAGCGCCTGCCCGACGGCGGTGCCGCTGGCTACGTAGTCGACGGGGACTACTGCAAGGGCTGCGGTATCTGCGTGAAAGAGTGCCCCACGGGATCGATGAAAATGCTTGCGGAGGCGCGATGAACGCCCGCAGTGCACCGGACGCGCCCGCCAGCGGCAATGCGCCGGACCGGCCGGTGCTGATGACAGGCAACGATGCGTTCGCGTGGGCAGCGCGACTGGCACGGCCCAAGGTGGTGCCAGTTTATCCGATCACGCCGCAGACGCCGGTGCTCGAGAAGCTCACGGAGTTCCAGGCCAACGGCGAGTTCGACGCCGAGATCATCGCGCCGGAGTCGGAGCACTCGGTGATGGCAGCGTGCATTCCCGCCTCGCTGGCGGGCGTGCGTGTGTTCACCGCGACCGCGTCGCAGGGCCTGCTGCTGATGCACGAGCTGCTGCACTACGCGAGCGGCGCGCGCGCACCGATTGTGATGGCCAACATCAACCGCACGGTGGCCTCGCCCTGGGCATTCTGGCCGGACCAGACCGACAGTCTCTCCCAGCGCGACACCGGCTGGATCCAGTTCTATAGCGAGAGTGCGCAGGAATCGCTGGACACGACGATCCTGGCATTCCGGGTCGCCGAGCAGGTGCTGCTGCCGGTGATGGTGAGCCACGATGCGTTCTACGTCTCGCATTCACTCGAGCCCGTGCGCGTGCCGCCACAGGAGGTAGTGGATTCCTTCCTGCCGCCCTATGCGCCGCAGCACCGACTCGATACTGCAGCGCCCGAGTCGTGGGGCAACGTGGTTTCGCAGGAGATGTACTGCCGCCATCGGCAGGACATCGGTGCCGCGATGGGCCGGGTCCCGGCGATCGCCGCGACGGCGGACCGTGAATGGGGCGAACTTACAGGACGCAGCTACGGCGTGGTCGAAAGCTACCGGTGCGAGGCGGCGCACACCGTCATCGTGACCATGGGCAGCATGTGCGGTACCGCGCGCGATGCGGTCGATGCGATGCGCGATGCCGGCCAGGCGGTCGGCCTGCTGAAGGTGCGGCTGTTCCGGCCCCTGCCGGCGCGGGAGTTGCGTGCCGCGCTGGCCGGCGTGCCGGAGGTGCTGGTGCTGGACCGCAACTATTCGCCCGGCCACGGCGGCATGTTGCATCAGGAACTGCTGGCCGCGCTCTATGGCATGCCGGCCGCACCGCGCGTGCACGGTTACCTCGCCGGGGTCGGAGGGGTCAACGTATCGCCGGATCGGATCATTGAATTCGTGCGCATGGCCAGCACCAGCGTGCCGCAACCGGATTCCGTGTGGGTAAGGTGAGCGGGATGATCAAGCTCGAACTGCACGCAGACCCCATGCTCTGTTCCGGGCACGCGGCGTGTCCAGGTTGCGTGGAGGCATTATCGGTCCGGCACATACTCGCCACGGTGGGCAGCAACGCCGTCGCCGTCATTCCCCCGTCGTGCATGGCGATCATCGCCGGTCCGCAGCCATTCAGTTCGCTGCGCATCCCGGTCTACCAGCCCACGCTCGAAGCAAGTGCGGCGGCGGCATCCGGGCTGCGCCGGGCGCTTGACGCGCAAGGCAAGCACGACACGCACGTGATCGTGCTCGCCGGCGACGGCGGCACCTACGACATCGGCTTCCAGTGCCTGTCGTCCGCGGCCGAGCGCAACGAGGACTTCATCTATTTCTGCCTCGACAACGAGGGCTACATGAACACCGGCGCGCAGCGGTCCTCGTCGACGCCGCATTTCGCCAGGACTGGCTCGACCCCTGCCGGCAACGTCTCGAGGAAAAAGAACCTCACCGAGATCATGGCCGCGCACGACGTGCCTTACGTCGCCACCGCCAGCGTCGGCTTCCTCCCCGACCTGATACGCAAGGTCGAGCGCGCGAAGGCGATTCGCGGCACGCGCATCATCACGCTGCTGGTCCCCTGTCTCGACGGCTGGGGGCTGCCGGACGACGCTGGCCTCATTGCCGCGCGCTACGCAGTCGAGAGTGGCGCGTTCCCGTTGTACGAAGTGGAGAACGGGCGCACCTATACGCTCAATCACGCCTCCAGGACGCGCCCGGTGAGCGATTACCTGGCACTGCAGCGCCGCTACCGGCACATGACGCCGGCCGACATCGAGGCCCTGCAGGCCGAGGTCGACGACGGCTGGTCGCGGCTGATGCAGCGGGTCGCGGTCAGTCAGCGCGCCGCGGCAACGGCAACGCAGTGACGGACAGGGGCCCATGCGACACTGACGCCGGCGATCCCGAGAACCCAACATGACGACCCGTCCAGTCGTGAACATCGACAGCGTCCTGGATCGCGTGCGATTCCGGGGACTGCCGTTGCTGGTCATGATCTGTGCGGTGGCCGTCCTGATCCTGGACGGCTTCGACATCCAGATCATCGGTTTCGCGGCTCCGGCCCTGACCCGGGAGTTCGGCATCGAACGTGAGGCCCTGGGCACGGTACTCGCCGCGGCCCTGCTCGGCATGGCAGCTGGCGCGTTTGCCGGCGGACTGGCCGGCGACCGCTGGGGCCGCCGTCCGATGCTGATCGCGAGCACTGCCGTAATCGGCGTGGCGACGCTCGCGGTGGCAATGGCTCAGAGCATCGATTCGCTGATGTTCTGGCGACTGATCACGGGAATCGGACTGGGCGGCACGCTGCCCAACGCAACGGCGCTGATGGCGGAATTCGCGCCGCCGCGCTGGCGCAGTCAGGCCATCGCGGCGACGATCATCGGCGTGCCGGCCGGGGGCATGATCGGCGCGGCCATTGCGGCCGAAATCGTGCCGGCCGGGGGCTGGCGCTTGCTGTTCATGATAGGCGCCGTACTGCCGCTGCTGCTGGCAGTGATCATGTATTTCATTCTGCCCGAATCCGCGCGCTTCCTGACCACGCGCGGCGGCCGCCACGGTGAACTCGCGGTCCTGCTCGGCCGGATCATCCCCGGCCGCACCTTTTCGGGCGCGGAGTCCTTCGTGCTGTCAGCGCCCGCCGAGATCGAGTCCGCCGGCCTGCGCGCGCTGTTTTCGCGCGGGCTCGTGCGCGACACGATTGCGACCTGGCTGGTCTTCGGCACCAACGTCTTCGCCGTCTACGCGTTCTTCAACTGGATAGCGGTGGTGCTCACTTCCATGGGCCTGGACATTGCCACGGCCGTCCGCGCCAGCCTCGTGTTCAACCTCTCCGGTGTCATCGGCGCCGTGGCCAACGCCTGGATCATCGCGCGATTCGGCTCACGCTGGTCGCTGGCGGTGATGGCCGCGCTGGCCGTCGCAGCGCTCTTCTACCTGGCGCAGTTGCCGATGGGCGGGGTCGATCCGAAGAGATTGCTGCCCGCCCTGTTGGCGGGCGTCGCGGCCGCGGGGCTGGCAATCAATGCGGTTCAGATCGGCATGTACGCGGTCTCGGCGCACATCTATCCGACCGCCTGCCGGTCCTCAGGCGTCGGCTGGGCGCTTGGCGTCGGGCGGCTCGGCGGGATCCTGAGTTCGTTCGGTGGTGCGCTACTGCTGGCGCAGGGCGGCAGCCGTACGTTCTTCGGCGGGATCGCCGTGGCGCTGGTGCTCACCTGTGCCAGCCTGCTGATGATACGCAACCACCTGCCAGCCGCCAGGGACGCGCATTGAGCGAACCGTAGAGCCCTCGCCCGACCGCACGATGTTGGTGCGGAGTGACCTGCGGTTCAA
>Ga0315287_10000096_pt1 | contig 71629 bp, 58 predicted proteins | sample YL17G11_0_MG_FD_205037 | JGI IMG/M metagenome (GOLD analysis project Ga0315287, IMG submission 205037) | Sediment microbial communities from Yellowstone Lake, YNP, Wyoming, USA - YL17G11_0 | ecosystem: Environmental > Aquatic > Freshwater > Lake > Sediment | place: USA: Wyoming | collected...
GGGCAGACATTCCTGTCTGCCCTTGAAATGTCGGCAAGCAGGGCAGACAGGAATGTCTGCCCCACCGAACACTCTGTCGTCGATTGGCCCCGTGTGGTGAGAAATGCGGGCTAGCGGGCCGAAGTCTCGCACTAGGGTTCGGCTGTAGAGCTGCATCAGCGGCTCAATCGCGTACTGGATGTTGTTCCACTCACCCGTGGGGACACCATCTTTTTGGTAGTGCTGAACGGCGAACTTCTTGTAGCGGGCCAACATCTCGACGATGGTCAGGTCGCTGGATTCACCGTTGGCCGCGGGAAGTTGACGCCCCGCAGCCAGCCATTCGCTGATAATGCGGTCGTACTCAACCTTGCTGGCCTTGGTGTTCCAGGGGCCCAGGTAGAAATCGTGGCCCTGAATGGTGACGATGGCTTGCCCAGAAGCCTTGTGACGACGGTACTTGGGCGTTGTTTCGACGAGTCTCGGCATGTGCGAATCTCCGAATGAAGGGTACCAAAACGGTATGTACCGTTTTGCCTTCGGCCATTCGGGCCGCACTGCCGACCATCGGCAGGTAGGATAAGGTGTTAATTGCAAACGACTTACATCAAGTGGGCGATAGAGGGCTCGAACCTCCGACCCCTAGCTTGTCGAGCTAGTGCTCTAACCAACTGAGCTAATCGCCCTGAACTCGCGACGCCCAGGCTACGCGTCCGGGCCAGCAAGCTCTGTAATTCTGGCGTCCTGGGGGAAAACAGTCAACGGGGGAGGCGGACGCCCTTGCTACAATAGGCTCCCACAACCTATACTTGAGACGTTAAATGCTCCCCGCGGACAGTCGCGGCGGCGTCCTTTGTATCGATGCCCCGCCCAACGGGAGGAAATCCTACACCCGATGGAGTATATGCTGAAAGTCACCCTGCCCGACGGAACCGTTCTGGAGTACTCTCGTCGCGTTCGACCCATCGACATCGCTGCCGACATTGGGCCCCGTATGGCCAAGGCCACCTTGGCCGCTGAAGTGGACGACCGAATGGTAGGCGCCAACGAGCCGCTGCCCGCCGACGGCCAGGTCTCGCTCCGTCTGATCACCAACAAGGACCCCAAAGCCCTTGATCTGTTGCGACATTCGTGTGCGCATGTAATGGCTCGGGCGGTTATGCGGCTGTTCGACGGCGTGCAATTGGCGTTCGGGCCGACGGTAGCCGGCGGGTTCTATTACGATTTCCAGATGGAGCACGCGCTCTCCGAGGCCGACTTCCCCAAGATCGAGGCCGAGATGGCGCGGATCGTCGCGGAGGACGAGCCGTTCGAGCGGGTCGAGATGGACCGCCACGAGGCGATCCAATTCTGCAAGGACCTGCGCCAATCGTTGAAGGTTGAACACCTCGAAGAGGGGCTGGCCGGCGAGGGAGCCGTTTCGTTCTACCGGCAGGGCGAGTTCATCGACCTTTGCCGCGGCCCGCACGTGCCCAGCGCCGGGGCAATCGGGGCCTTCAAACTCCTTTCGGTGGCGGGCGCCTACTGGAAGGGCGACGCCTCGCGCCAGCAGTTGCAGCGGCTCTACGGCACGGCCTTCTTCACCAAGCCGGACCTCGACGAGCATCTCCGCAAAGTGGAGGAAGCCAAACGCCGCGATCACCGCGTGCTGGGCAAGCAGCTTGAACTGTTCCTGATCGACCAGGCGGTCGGCTCCGGCCTGGTCTTGTGGCTGCCGAAAGGGGCCATTATCAGGCACGAATTGGAGACCTTCCTCTATGGCGAACTGCTGCGACGCGGCTACCAGGCCGTGTACACGCCGGTTATCGGCCACGTCCACTTGTACGAAATCTCGGGCCATTATCCGTATTACAAGGATTCGCAATTCCCGCCCATCGAGATGCCGGACGGCGACCGCTACCTGCTGCGGCCGATGAACTGTCCGCACCACGTGATGGTTTACAAGTCGAAGCCGCGCAGCTACCGCGACCTGCCGTTGCGGCTGGCCGAGTTCGGCACGGTGCATCGTTTCGAGCAATCGGGCGAACTGAACGGCATGACGCGCGTCCGCGGCTTCACGCAGGACGACGCTCACCTCTTCTGTACCGAAGACCAGGTGGCCGACGAGTTTCGCGGCTGCCTCGAAATGACGCAGTTCGTGCTGAAGGTTCTCGGGCTGGACGACTACCGCGTGCGGCTGGGCTTTCGCGATCCCGACGGCGGCAAATATGTCGGCGGCGCCGAGACGTGGCAACGGGCCGAAGACTCGCTGGAGCAAGTATGCCGGGAAATGAATCTGCCGAACATGAGCATCGAGCGGGGCGAAGCCGCCTTCTACGGCCCGAAGGCCGACTTCGTCGTGGCCGACTGCATCGGCCGCGAGTGGCAACTCGGCACCGTGCAGCTCGACTACAACCTGCCGAGCAAGCAACGCTTCGCCCTGGAGTATATCGGCGCCGACAACGCACCGCACCAGCCGGTGATGATCCACCGGGCGCCGTTCGGCTCGTTCGAGCGTTTTGTCGGCATGCTGATCGAGCACTTTGCCGGAGCGTTCCCGCTATGGCTGGCGCCCGAGCAAGTGCGGGTCATGGTCGTCAGTCAGAAGGTCGAAGAGTACGGCCGCGGCATCGAGCGGCAACTGGCCGAGGCCGGGCTGCGGGTGTCGGGCGATTACCGGGCCGAGAAGATCGGCGCGAAGATCCGCGACGCCCAGTTGCAGATGACGCCCTACATGTTCGTCATCGGCGGCCGCGAGGCTGAGGAAGGCAAGGTTTCCGTCCGCGACCGTCTCGAGGGCGACCTCGGGGCCATGCCGCTGGCCGCCGCAATCGACAAACTACAGGCCGAAATCCGCGCCAAGACATTGCGCAAGGCCGCAAGATAAGGGTTGGATAGGACGGTACACCAGCTTGACAGGTCTTCGTCGGTAGGGAATACTGTTTTTGTCTTTTAGTCGCGTATCGAAGTCCTTTGAGGTGCATTGCTTATGGGAAAATGGAAGCTGCCCGAAGTGGCGAACAAGCAGCGAATCAACGAACAAATCCGGGTCACTCCGGTCCGCGTAATCGGCGCGGATGGGGCACAACTGGGCATCCTGGCAACCGATGAGGCGATGAAGCAGGCTCGTCTGGCCGACCTCGATCTGGTTGAAGTGGCGCCGACCGAGCGCCCGCCCGTCTGCCGCATCATGGACTACGGCAAGTTCAAGTACCAGCAGAAGAAACGGCAGCACAAGGGCCACGCCCACCAAACCAAGATCAAGGAAATCCGCGTGCGGCCGAAGACCGGCGATCACGACATCCAGGTCAAGGTGAGCAAGGCGCGGGAGTTTCTCGGCCACAAGGACAAGGTGATTGTCACGGTGGTGTTCCGCGGGCGGGAGCTGGCCCACGTGGAGGAAGGCCGCAAGGTGATCGACGAGGTCCTCGAACAGCTTGCAGACGTGTCGAAGGTCGAGGTTCCGCCGGCCCACCACGGCCGCCGCATGATCTGTACGCTGTCGCCAAAGTAGTTTCTGTTGCGGAAGCACTTTCCGCAACAGAAACTAATTGCCCGATACCCGCTTGGGGATTGTGAACGAATACAGGCACATTACGGCGCCTGAGGAGAGCAGGCTCCAGGGCGCCCAGGGGGGCGGATTGATCTGCTTCTGAGCTCCCACCTTGGGTTCGGTGTCGAACGGTGAAATGGGCGCGGGCGGCTCTTCGCGCAGCTTCAGATTCACCCTCTCCACACCCAAACATTCCACCCCAAGGATCATCAAAAAGAACCCGATGGCCAGGAAGAATGCGCGCCACATGCTGAATCCCTCCGGAAGATCGCTGCCGGTTTTCTTCCCGCCCGGCGTGTATGCCAAGGGGGGAACACTCTTCGCCTTCGGTTTGATCGACTTCCGCACCCGATCGGCTTCAGCGTGGGAAGGCCGGCGTTTCGACAACATTCATGCCGCTTGCGCAGCTTAGCGGTCGTGCGGAATATGTAGCCGGTCGGCAAACCCGTCGGCCGATAAACGGAGGTTGCATACGTTATCTGAGAATCAATAAACGGCCGGTTGTGCGCTGGCTGCCGGTATTGCCGGATGCGGAGACGTGACGGATCGCGGAAAACGCGGGGTTTGCGAAGGCGGCGGTCAATACAACGATCCCGCGGGACCGATCAAAGAAGTGCGGGGATCCCTGATTTCCAGGCGGTTGTTTGCCAACAAATCCTCCCGTATAATAGAACAGGTGTCGGGCTGAGGGGGTGCATTCGGGTGGCCCGTAGGTGGGAGGCGGTGGAGTAGAGCGATTGTCAGCGAAGCCGAAAATTTTGCTGGTTTGTGACTCGCGCGAGGACGCCGAGCAGCTTCTGGCTCGCGCGACGCAGTCGCACGAGGTGGTGGTGGTCCAGAACCCCATGCGAGCGCTAGCCCATCTAACGCGGGAGCGATTTGCCGGGGTATACGTCTCGTCGGAGTACCTGCGGGAAGCCTTCGACATCGGACGGCTGCTGCAAAACGAGCAGATTCTCGAAAAGATGCCGGACGGCGTGGTCTTGTTGGACACCGACAACACCATCATCTGGAGCAACATCCGGCTGTGCGAGTGGTGCGACTGCGAGACCGTCGTGGGGGCCAATTTCTACTCCGTCTTGGGCAGCCCGGAGATCCTGGGGCCCGACTTCTGTCCCTTCCACACGGCGCTGGCTACGGGGCAGCCCACGAGTTCGACCCTTCGCAGCGGCGAGAACCGCTATTACCACGTGCATGCCGCGCCGGTGCGGGAGGCGGGCGGCCCGCCGCGCCACTTAATCGTCATCGTTCGCGACGTCACCAACGAAATTCACCAGCAGCAGAAGATGGCGGCCATCCACCAGGCGGGCATGGAATTGGCCGACTTGGCGCCGGGCGAGATCGCGCACCTGGCGGTCAACGAGCGCATCGAACTGCTGAAGTCGAACATTCTGCACTTCACCCGCGACCTGTTGCACTTCAACGTCGTCGAGATTCGCCTGCTCGACCAGAAGACGGGCCGCTTGGAGCCGCTGCTGGCGATGGGCATGGAGCCCGAAGCGGCCACCCGTACGCTCTATGCCCAGCCGCAGAACAACGGCGTGACGGGCTTTGTCGCGGCCACGGGCAAGAGCTACCTGTGTGAAGACACGACCGAGGACCCGCTGTACTTGCCCGGCGCCCAAGGGGCCAAAAGTTCGCTGACCGTGCCGCTGATTTTGCACGACGAGGTCATCGGCACGTTCAACGTGGAGAGCCCTGAGCTGCGGGCGTTCACCGAGAGCGATTTGCAGTTTTTGGAAATCTTCTGCCGCGACGTCGCCGCCGCGCTGAACACCCTCGAACTGCTGGTGGCCGAGAGGGCCACGATTGCGGCCGAGAGCGTCGAGGCCATTCACAGCGCCGTTGCGTTGCCGGTCGACGAAATCCTCAACGACGCCGTCAATGTCATGGAGCGCTACATCGGCCACGAGCCGGAGGTGGTCGAGCGGCTACAGCGCATCCTGCGGAACGCCCGCGACATCAAGCAGGTGATCCAGAAGGTCGGGCAGAAGATGGCCCCCGCCGAGGCATTGCCGCCGACGATGCAGTTCGAAGAGCGGCCCACGCTGCACGGGCGGCGGCTGCTGGTGGTCGACGCCGACGAGAACGTCCGCAGCGCCGCACACAACCTGTTGGAGCGCTACGGCTGCGTGGTGGAGACGGCCCACGACGGCGGCGAGGCGCTGTACATGGTCCGCGCGCTGACCGACGGCGAGTACGACGTGGTGATTTCCGACATCCGCCTGCCCGACATGACCGGCTACGAGTTCATGCTCAAGCTCCAGGAGGTCATGGACCCGGCGCCGCTGGTGCTGATGACGGGGTTCGGCTGGGACCCGGGCCACTCGATCGTCAAGGCCCGGCAGGCCGGCCTTCAGGCCGTGCTCTACAAACCCTTCCGATTGGACCAACTGCTGGCGGCCGTCGAACTGGTCATCAATACCCCGCGGCCGGTGGCGACGCCCCAAGGGTAAATGACAAAGCACGAATGACGAACGGCAAAGTTTGCATCGCCCTTTGTCATTCGTCATTCGTGCTTCGTCATTTGCATTGCTTACTATGGAAATCGCTCTTATCCTCTTTGCCCTCCTCGGCCACGTCTTCCTCTGGATTGGCCTGGTGAACCGGCTGCACGCGATCGGCATCCGGCGATGGATCATCAAGGTCATCACCGTGGCGTTCTTTGCGTGCATGGCGACGATTCCGGCGGCGGCCGCTTGGTGGATTGCGGTCGGCGGGGCTAGGCTCCCCCTCGGCGCGCCGCCGCATCCGGGCACGCTGCTCTTGTTCGGATACCTGTACGCGTGCTTGTTCGTTGCCGCAACTACTCTGCTCCGGCTGATCTATCGCTGCGTGCTCTGTCACACGCCACGGGTTGTAAGCTTCCATCGGCGGCGGCCATTGCACGTTGCGCCGGTTGAAGCGGCCGGCGCGGCCGATAAGAGGCCGCACCACTTCTTAACGCGGCTGCCCGGCAACGAGATTCTCGGCCTGGAACTGAGCGAGTGGATTCTGGACGTGCCCCGGCTGAGCCCGGCGTTGGACGGTCTGTCGATCGTCCACCTCTCCGACCTGCATTTCACCGGCCGGGTGGGCAAGTCGTACTTCCGCGAAGTGATGAACCTCTGCAACGGGCTCGATCCCGACCTGGTGGCGATTACCGGCGACCTGGTGGACGATTCGGAGTGCGTTGCGTGGATTTCCGACACCTTGGGCCGGCTCGGGGCCCGGCACGGCGTATACTTTGTGCTGGGCAACCACGATATCCGCGTCGATCTGGGGCGGTTGCGCGGCGCGTTGCGCGACAGCGGGCTGATCGACCTCGGCGGTCGCTGGGTGCAAATCGACGTTCGCGGCGAAGCGGTGATCTTGGCGGGAAACGAGTTGCCGTGGATCGGCCCGGCCGCGGACATGACGACCTGCCCGCCGCGCGTTTCCGGATGTGGCCCGCTGCGAATCGTGCTCTCTCACAGCCCCGACCAACTCCCGTGGTCGCGGGCGAACGACGCCGATCTGATGCTGGCCGGCCACACCCACGGCGGGCAAATTCGCATTCCGCCGCTGGGCGCCATCTTCTCGCCCACGTTCGAAGGCGTAAAATACATCTCGGGCGTGTTTCACGAGCCGCCGACCATTCTTCACGTCAGCCGCGGCATTTCCGGCGACGTGCCCGTGCGGCTGAACTGCCCGCCGGAGGTGGCGCTGTTGAAATTGCGTGCAGCCGGGACCACGGCATAACACCCGCCGACCTGAACACATTCCTACCAGGAGATCGCATGAATCACGTGGAACGATTTCGTGCCGTGATGAATCGTCAGCCGGTGGACCGCCTGCCCCTGTGGGAGTGGGCCATGTGGTGGGACAAGACCATCGAGCGCTGGAAAGGCGAGGGGTTGCCGGCCCGGTTGAACACCGTTTTCGACATCCACGACTACTTCGGGCTGGATCCCTATCAGCAGTTCTGGTTCTCGACCACCGATCCGACGATCGAGGCCGTGCAGCACCACGTCGAGGGTATCGTCGCCAACATGGACGATTACCTGCGGGTCCGCCCACAGTTGTTTCCCGATCACGGCCCGGCCGTCGAGTCAATGCGGCCCTGGGCCGAGCGGCAGGCCCGCGGCGACGCGGTCGTTTGGATCACGCTGGAGGGCTATTTCTGGTTCCCGCGCACGTTGATGGGCTTTACCAAGATCAGCCTGGCGATGTACGACCAGCCCGAGTTGCTGCACCGAATCAACCAGGATCTGACGGACTTCAACCTGCGGATTCTGCAACGCGTGGCGAAGGCGTGTGTCCCGACCTTTGCCACGATCGCCGAAGACATGTCGTACAACAACGGCCCGATGATCTCGGAACGGCACTTTGACGAGTTCATAGCGCCCTACTACCGGCAACTCGTCCCGCGCCTGCACGAACTGGGAGCGATTGCGATCGTCGACACCGATGGCGACGTGACGCGGCTTGTCCCCTGGCTGCTGCGCGAGGGGATCCAAGGCGTGTTGCCGTTGGAACGCCAGGCCGGCGTGGACGGGATGAAGTTGCGGAAGCGGTTCCCCACGTTGCAGATGATCGGCCACTACGACAAGATGGTCATGAACCGCGGCGAAGCGGCGATCCGCGAGGAGTTCGAACGCCTCCTGCCCCTGATGCGTTCCGGGGGATTCATTCCCAGTGTCGATCACCAGACCCCGCCCGGCGTCTCGCTCGAAGAGTATCGCGTTTACCTGCGGTGCCTGGCCGAATACGCGCGGAGAGTCTGAGACCCGGGCTTGAACGGATCGGTTGCCAATAGCCTCACGGGCCCCAAGAGGCCGGATTCCAGAAGCGGCGAGTCTTTTTTAAATGGATTCCACGTGCTCCACGTGTAGCGTTTGTCCGGCGGCAGGAGTTGGTCGCCAATCATCCGATTTGGCCAGAGATTCACCACGCTGATCTCCAGTGTGTTGTCTCCGGTGGTTACAGCGCTGGTGATGTCCACGCGGAAGGGTGGAGTCCAGACAACGCCCAGGTCGGTTCCGTTGAGCTTCACCCGGGCCATCGCCCGCACGGCGCCCAAATCCAGATATAGTAGCTGGTTCTTGCCGACCGCCGATGGCGCCTTGAACGTTTGGGTGTAAATCGCCGTGCCGGAGTAATACTTGACGCCCTCCTCGGGGCGTTTCGTCCAATCCACGAGAACATCGAACCGCACCGATTCCGGCCCGCCCCACTTCGGATCGAAGGTGACCTCCCACGGTCCGGCCAACTCGGTTGTCGGCTTCAACTCGGGAAAGTTCACTCCCGATTGGCGCTGGCCTTTGCAAAACACGACGAAGTAACTCTGTCCCGGCTCAAATCGCAACGGTACGCTCGTCCGTCCGTTCTCCTCGCGGAACTCCGGCAACGCGCGCCGTCCACCGGTCACCGGATCCCAGAGTTCGGGCTGCATACCCGTGACGCGGAACCGGCAAGTCGCGGACACCGGCGCAGCCGTCCGGTTGCCGACGAAATAAATCTCCGCGTCCGTCTCATGCCGATGGGTGTAGCGCAAATCGGCGGCCGACTCAAAGTCAGGCGGGACGTTCAACTTCGCCAGGATTTCCGCGGTCGTGTCATAACTCGGATAAACCTCGGCAGAACTCGGCGATCCGGCCAGATTCAGCCTGGCGCCGGAGGCCGACGTGTCCCGGAGAACGCGATTGTCCCGCCAGATGTCGGCGGCGAGCCGTTGTACTTCCGCGTCGCATTGCGGGTAGTTCTCCAGACTAGGTGATTGTCTCGGCGGCATGCCAACCACGGTTGCGCCGGCCTCGACCAATTCCTTGATCTTCCGCAAGATCGCCGGCGTCATCGTGTCGCGTCGCGGCAACACCAGCAGATGGTAGCTCATCCCGTCTGGAAACGCGATCCGGCCATTCTTCGCCGACGCCCGTTCGATCAGCGCGCCGGGAGCGCAACCGTCGAAGTTGTAGCCCCGCCGGTCAGGAAAGCCGCTGAGCGTGGCCGAGCCGGGCGCGCGGAAGACACTCGGCGCACCCTCCGCGTCGAGGTAGAGAATATCGGCTACCGGCAAGCCGCGCCCCAGCATGGCCTGGCAACGCGCAAGGTACGCGTGGAACCCGGACGCCATGTCCCACCAGGTCTCCGTCCGCTCCCAATGAATTCCGTACGGGCCAAACGTCATTCCGGGAAAGCGGTCGAGCCACGGCTGGTGAGCATAGCGATGAAAGACCAAGCGGTTGATGCCGGCGCACAATGCCCAGTCGCCCTGCGCCTTCAAGGAACCGGGATAGGACTGCCAGGCGTCGCCGCCCGACGTGAACGCTTCCGCTTGGACGGCGCGCCGGCCCTGTGTATGCGCGATGGAAACAGCCTCAAAGGCGCTAAAGTTGGTATTGAACCCCTTCGACCAGAACTCGGCCATCGGCACGTCCGCCGCCCCGCCCAAAGCGAGGTCGCCGGCGGGGTTCAGGTCATACGGCTCGATCGACAGCGTCAGCCCATGACGATGCCCCAACTCCTTCAGATGCAGCGCGTGATTCTCCACGACCAGTTCTTGAGCCGTCCGCCGCAAGTCCCACAAAAACCGCTCCGACATCTCGACACTATCCACGACGCGACCAAGCATGGCCGGCAGATACCGTAGCAGGTCATAGCCGCGACGTTTCCGAAATTCCTCCCGGAATACTCCCGACCAGTTCTGCGAACTCATCTCCCAGCTATCGAAATGCACCATAGTTAGGCCCCGATCCGGATGCTTCGGTTCGCCGATCGTCTTCAACAGCGTCCCGACAAACGACTCAAAATGCGCGTCGAGCGCGGCCTTGTCGAATTTGTCGGACTCGAGCCCCAACCCCGGCTGAGGGGCCGGGCGAGTCGTCTGGCCCGTGACGGTGCGGCCAAAACGCAGAATCGTCCAGTTCCCCGCCGGCACGTCCCAAACCAACCGGCCATCCGGCGACAACTTCCCGGTCAATTCGACGATCTGTTTCGCGGGGACGCATTGCTCGGATGGCAAAAGGGCGCGGTCGGCTGTCAAAAACGGTTTCACTCCCGGTTGCGACGAGTAGGGTGCGCGGAAATAGAGCGCTTTTTCGTCGACGTCTGGAATTCTGTAATTGCCCACCGGCGTCGGGAACGCCAGCACCGCCACATCGCGATAGAACTCCTTCCAAATCTTGCGCAGTTCCGGCGTCAGCGTCTTCTCGCCGAAAAAGGGCGTGCGTGGCGGCGGTTGCGGCAGCAGCGCATCGAAACGGGTGGGGCCGGTTGCCTTGGTTTCGCTGGCGACGAGATGTTGCATGGATTGTTCCGGCTTGACCCACGGCCCTCCGGTGCCGCACCAACCAGGACCAGCGCTTAGGGCAATTTGCAGGCCGAGGCGGTCGGCCTCGGCCACCGCGTGCCGGAACAGTTCACGCCACGGCTCGCTCATGAATCGCACCGGCCCGCGCGGGATGCCAACGTCCACCTCCATGAAGATCGCGCCGCCGATTCCCGCACGCTTCATTGCCTCCAAGTCCGCCGTGATGCCTTCACGGCTGAAGTTGCCGTCCATCACCAACCAGTAAACCCACGGCTTGGCCGAGTCCGGCGGATTGCAAAACTGCGACCACATCGCGCTGTTTGCCTCCTGATCCGCCAAAGCCGTCGATAGGATCGCACCGAGCCACAGACCGCCGGTCGCCAAAATCAGACGTGCATACTTCATGGTCGAGCATCTCCATTACGGTTCCACCGAAGGCAAGAACACGAGCCGCGCAGCCTTCGGAGCCAGGGGCTCGATCAGCACGGTGTTATTGCCCGGCTTCACGCGGCGGGTGATGTCGAGCCGCAACGGCTTTCCGATCACGCCGCCGGCGTATGCGCCGTTGACGGTCACTGCCGCCGAATCGTCCGGCAGGTCGTCTATCTCCAGATAAACGCGGCAGCGGGCAATGTCCACATCCGCGGGAATCGCAACGCGGCCGCGGAACGGATCGGCCGCGGCAACGGGGCTGACGGTCAACGGGCGGCGGGCCGGTTTGGCGGCCGGTTCGGCGGGTGCCGGATTCGGATCGCGCGCCACCACGATCGGCGCGCGGACCGGTTTGGCGCCGGCTTCGATCCGCGCCGGACGTGCCATCTTCTTCGGCTGAAACACCAAGAGCACGCTCTCCGACGGTTCTAGGGTCAGTGACAATTCCACCGTCTTTTCGTCAATTCGTTGCAACGGCATCGCGGTGATTTCGTTCCGCATGGCATCCCAGCACTCGGGGTCGCCGGCCGCAGCCGTGCGGAACTTGAATTGCCGCACAGGGCCTTTGTCGTTCTGGTTGCAGACGAGGAACACGTCGCGGCCTTCCTTTACGCGGTGCAGCACGTGCAGCCAGCCATTGGTCTCGCCGGCGAGAACCTGTAGCGTCGGCTGCACGCCCGCGTCGGCCAGGACTTGTTGCAACTCCTTGGTATCGGGCTTTTCCTTCAAGAGGTAGCTGCGGCCTCCGGCGGGGCTGGTGCGGCAGCGACTCGGCCCCGGCGCCGCGCCACCGCCCCAAATCGCGTCGCGCAGGGCGACAATCTCCCGCGAGTCATGGCCGAGCGTGGCCGACTTCGCGGGAAGAAAGCCGTAGCCCGCCACCACGCCGCCGGCCTCGAAAAACTCCTTCACCTTCATTAGCGTGGCATAGGGAATGACCTCGACCGGCGGAACCACCAAGACGCGATAGCGTTCCGCGTGTAACTGAAGCTCCTTGCCGGCAATTCGGCTGCCGCGCTCGAACACCTCGTAAGGCAGCCAGTCGCAGTCGATCTGGGCGTCTTGCAGGGCGGTCGTCATATCCTCGGGCGTTACGGCGCGGCCCACCTGGGCCGACTGCCCCATGAACAGCAGGGCCACCGGGCAGACGTGCCGGCCGCCGCTGAGCATCAGGCTCAACCGGCTGGTGTAGTCGGCATAGACGCGATACAAGGGCCAGCGCGGCTCGAAACCGCCGTTATAGAAATACGGCGGGCAATCCGTGTCGTAGGGCGCCCGCGGGTTGAACGAATGCGGGATCATGAAGTTCACGCCGCGAACCTGCATCTGATCGGTCAGCCATTTCATCTGCGAATAGGTGATCTGCTGCCCATAGGCGCCGAACATCTCGCACATCGTAACGTCGTCGGCCTTGCCGAACACGTGGGAGATCGAACTGCCCAGCTTGGGCGTTTGATAGATGTCGTGCGGCCGCTGGCCGGGCCACATCTGCCGGCACACCAGATCGATGCCGCCCATGTCGCTGTAGCCTTGCAGGCGCATCATGTCGCCGGCGCAGTAGTCGCGGCGAAAGTACAGTTTGCCATGCTCCATGAAATGGCCGATCGACTTTACGCCGCGCTCGCGGCACCAGGCGGTCATGCCGCCGTACATCGTGCGGCCCCAGGCCTCGGCGAAGGCGTCGAGGTACTGATACCGCGCGGCGACCTGCTGCTCGCCGGTCAACTCGAACTTGTAGGCAACGTAGGCCTTTTTCCAATCGACCTTCCACTGGGCCAGCACGCGGTTCAGCTCGGTGCCCCAATCGCCGCGAGTCTCCGGCTCGTCGTAGAAGAAGCCGGGGATCGTCTTGCCGAAATCGGCCTTAAAACGGTCGTAGTGCGGCTGGTAGACCGTCTGGATGAACCAATCCACGCAGTCCTTGCTGGCGCCGTCGACGCTGAGTTGGCCGTTCTGACCAAGGGCCGGCGCCTGCACGTGAGTGAACTTCATGACCTTCCACTTGCCGGCCGGCACTTGCCACGAGAGCTTGCCGTCGTGGATTTGCGGCGCGAGATCAACGAGGCTGTCGCCTTCGATCTTGCCGTCGGCGGCAAAACGGCCGGCTACGGCTGCGACATACCGATCTCCGCCGTAGCCCTCGGCGTCCAATGCGCGGGGCCCTTCCACTTCAACGGCGGAAGCCGCCATGCGCTTGGCCGCATAGCGCGGGGGCACCTTGCCGCCGATGCCCTGGCTGGGCCACCACTTTTCGTCGAAGATCCACATCTTCAGATCGTGTTTCTTCGCCGCATCCAGGCAGATGGCCAGGTCGCGATACCAACCCTCGCCGAGCCAATCGTTGTGCGGGCGCGATTCGGCGGTGAACGAGCCGTTGCCCCCTTCGGCAACCTTATCGACGTACATCTCCAAGCGCTCTTTGCTCTCGTCGCCGTGCAGCCAGAACAGCGGGCCGGTCAGCCGCTTCGCCTCCATGGGTAATTTCCGGAACCGGCGCTCGAGCGCGGCCCCGTCTCCTTCCGCCGCCGTCGCCGCCGTGCCCAAAACAGCAGTCAAGAGCCACAAACCGCTTGTCAGAACTGTGCTTACGCGCTTCATCGGAGTATCCTCGCTTCCAGGGTTATGCTTCCGCCAATTGCAGACGACGTACAGCCATGATAGGCGATGTCGCGGGGAACCGCCACTCAATTCTGCGGCAAATTGGCCGGATGGCGTGGTCATGGTCGGCATGAATTGTGCGCCCGCCCCCCATCAAACCGCATAATTCGGGCTCCTTGCGGACAGCACTTAACTCGTTGCGGGGTAAGGCGTTAAATTATGCGCATGCTCGTAGTCCGTTGTGGGGGCGTACGCAAAAATGGAAAACGCGGGCTGGCCGATTTTCGTAACTTGAGGCGGGCATTGGATTTTGGCGCGATGTTGCGCGCGCTCGATTTTTCCCAAATTTGGCGAGAACCCGATGCGCACAATTCAGATTTCCCGGCAAAGGTAGGGATTAGGGATTAGGGATTAGGGATTGGGGATTAGTACCGGGCGGCGGAGTAACCAGTACGGAGTACGGAGTGCTCGCCCGGCGTGGATAGCGTTGGTGTTGGTCAACAGGCCCCCGGTTTTTCCAGTTCTCTGATCCTTCGCCCGGTTTCTTGCCCGGTTCCGGCCGCTGATTCATCATTCATCCTTCATCACTGCCTGCGTTGGTGTTGGTCAACGACATGCCCGATTTTCCAATTCAATGGGGCACGTTTCACTGGTGCGGCTGCGCCAGATGCGATGTTTTCTTCTGAGTTGTCAATGAGCGACGCGCCGGCTTGCCGGAAGCACGGCGGCGGCGCGCAGCCCGAACCGGGCCGGCGGCATATCCGCTTGTACACTTATAGCAGAATGGCCGCTCGTATTCCAGACGCATTTTTGGGCCACGGGCGGCGATCGAAGAGCAGCGGCTCGATGGCACTGCTGAAGTGTGCTACTGGCTCCGCCAGTGCTTCCGTGGGACTTGTCAGCAAACGGCACCTTCGGGCAAACCGTGGCTTGTTGGCAGGTTGGGATGTCGCTGGTGCAGATAACCGGCCTCGTGAAAATGTCACGCAGTCTTCCGGCGCGCCCCTCTCCACTTGTCAACCCACAACACGATGGAACGTCAATCCGCCGAAGCGCTGGCAAGGCCAGTGACACACAATCTCAGCCCGTCTCGTCAGTCGCCGGTTGTGGGTGCCCCTCGTGCCGCCTGACGAGGTTTGCGATTCTGGCACAGATCTCTGCGTGCGCGATTGGCATCCCGAATAGGTATGTAAAGACCGCAGTGCCGATTAGAGTGCCTTGACCTTGACCGGTGGCACGAATCAATAGTGGCATGACAAAACCAAACGCCGGCAACAACGTGAGGCCCGCGAATAAAGCCAATACCCAGGGGACATCGATTCGCCGACGCAGCCAACGTCGGCTGATGAATAACCATGTCGCGTAAGGCATGGCCCATAACAACGAGGCCGCTCCGCACGCTACCACCCACAGCAAGATGTCGGGTCCCGTCTTCGTCCACGGTGTGGTATCCGGGCTCTGAATTACGCTCAGTATTAGGCAGAATGCTGCACCCGCCCAAACACCAAATAGATACCAGCCAAATTGTCCGAGGACCCCGTACGTCTTCATATTGCGATAGTGTGGTGGGCTACACGACTCGTCGAGCCGCCGGTTCGTTGGGGCAAGTGATCCGTCCGGGTTCTCATGCCGCCGCTGGCCGCTTCGCAACCGCCATTATATCGCGGCTTTTGATCGGTGCGAGAACAAAAAATGGGCCATCGGCGAGGGTATGCGGCGAGGTTTTCTGGCAGTAGGTCCCGCCTGCCGGGCGGGATCTCAGGTGCCTTCGAGAGCTTCGCGTCCGCCATAAATCCCGCCCGGCAGGCGGGACCTACTGCTCGGCGGGCGGGTAGTTTCCCCAACCGCTTCCGTCTGATACACTAGGGGCGGCACGTTTCGTTACCCACCGCCCCTCGCCCACCATTTAAGGAGTCCACCCATGTCGCCGTACCGCTGGCTGAGTGCGTTCGGATTTTGTTTGGTTTTGGCTGCCGCCGCCACCGCCGCGCCGATGAAGGCCCTGATTGTCGACGGGCAGAACGCACACAATTGGAAGGAAACCACGCCGATCCTCAAGAAGCTGCTGGAGGACACCGGCCTGTTCTCGGTGGACGTGGCCACCTCGCCCGCCAAAGGCAAGGACATGAGCGGATTCACGCCCGAGTTTGCCAAGTATAATCTGGTGGTGCTGAACTACCAGGGCGACGACTGGCCGGAGGCGACGCAAAAGGCGTTTGTGGATTACGTGGCCAACGGCGGCGGGGTCGTCTGCTATCACTTCGCCTGCGCCGCGTTTCCCAAGTGGAAGGAGTACAACCGGATCATCGGCGTGGGCGGCTGGGGCAACCGCGATGAAAAGGCCGGGCCGTACCTCTGCTGGCGCGACGGCAAGATCGTCCGCGCCGCCGATCCGCCCGGCAAGGCCGGCTTCCACGGGCCGCAGCAGCCGTTCGCGGTCGTAATCCGCGACTTCGAGCATCCGATCACCAAGGGCCTGCCCAAGACGATACCGCACCCGGCCGATGAGCTTTACTGCCGCTTGCGCGGTCCGGCCGAGAACGTGGCCGTGCTGGCCACCGCTTTCGCGCCCAAGGACAAGGGCGGGACCGACGAGCACGAGCCGATGCTGATGACCAACACTTACGGCAAGGGGCGGGTGTTCTACACGGTGCTCGGCCACGCCGGCGAGCATCTCAAGGCGCCGTCCTTTATCGTTACCTTCACGCGCGGCGCCGAATGGGCCGCCACCGGCAAGGTGACGCTGAAAGCGGCCAACTAGTCGAGCGTCTTGATTTTGACGTTGCGGAAGTAGATCGGCGCGCCGCCGTGTTTGCCTTGCAGGCCGATGTGCCCCTTGGTGGCCAACTCGGCCAGCGGCCGGCTGAGCCACTGCGGAATATCGCTGCCGTCGGGGTTCTTCTTGGCCGAGGTCCACTTCTTCATGTCGATCTGCGTGACCAGTTCCCCGTTGAGCGTCACGGAGATCATGGGCCCCTTGCAGGCGACGGTCATCCGGTTCCATTGGCCGGCCTTCTTGACGGTTTGTTTCTTGGGGGGCTCGTGGCCGAAGATGCCCGCACATTGCCAATTCTTCGCCGCCTTGGCCCATTTCGCGTCGTAGTCGTCGAGAATTTGGATCTCCACCGAGTTCGGGATCCAGTTCTTCACGTCGGTGCAATAGACGACCACGCCGCTGTTGGCCGCGGGGCCGTTCTTGAACTCGAGGTCGACGATGAAGTTCTCGTATTGCTTCCGCGTCCAGATGCACTCGTCTTTCGTGGCGGTAAGCTCGCCGTCCTGGACGGACCAAACGCCTTTGGGATAAATGGCGTCGGACAGATCGGCGGCAAACAGATTCTGCCATTGTGCCGAGTCCGGATGCCCCTTGGGCGCCGCGGCCTCGTCCGCACGCGCCACGGCCGCCAATGCCAAACAGATCGCCAGCAGTACAATTCGATTCTTCATGATCGTCTCCTTGCGTGAGGATTGTTGACGTAGCCGCTATTATTGCCGGTAGGCCGCGGCTTCGCAAGGGCCGGGATCGTGCAAGGCTGCTACGGCGTCACCACCTTGATAATCCCGTCGTCGAAACTGGCCGCCACGCGGCCGCCGGGTGGCACGACCAGAAAACGGGCGTCGTCCCAGGGGCCATCGACCAGCCGCCGGATCAGCGTCATGTCGCCGGCGAGTTTTTCGAACTTCCAGCCCTTCTCGGTCGCCTGTTGCCGCGCCTGCCGCTCGAAACGGTCGTCGGGTTCGATGCCCATCTCGATAAAGGCCACGCCGCTGTAGTTCCGCGTCATGTTGCAGAGTTGCTCGTAGAGGAACTTGGCGTTGTCTTCGCCGTATTTCGCCACCAACTCGTCGTAAGTCTGCGTCATGCCGGACAGGTGTGCAATGGAATCCTGATGATACTGCGTCAGCCCTTCGCCGCGCTCGATCCAGCCGCTGGTCTTGAAATACACGCCCGGGTGGGTTTGGAAGTAGTCGAGGTATCGCTCCTTGCTGCCGAGAAAGAGCGTGATGCAGTCGTGGGCGCGGGGAACGACCAGCGGCACGCTCCGCGCGGTCAATCCCACCAGCCCGTTGCTGCACAGGGCGTAGCCGAAGAGCACGGCGTCGTATTGCGACTCGTCGACCGCGGCCAGCACTTCGCCGAGCCGGGCCGACATGCCCGCCTGGCCGATGTCGTGCAAGCCCTTGGGCAGGAACTCGATGTCGATCTTGTTGATCGACCGGGCCGCCGCGGCGCACAACTCGCGGTAGAAGATTTCACAGGCAATGAGTTTTAGTCGCAAGGTGTCATCTCGTCAGGCTGGCGATCAGGTCTCGGTTTTTTCCACAGGATGATTGCGTTGTCCACAAGTTTCGTCTCAAACGTATTCCATTGCTGGTCAAGGTACTGATGTGGGTTCTCTATCCCCCGGATGATATCGAACGTGAGGTCCAAGACGTCTAAGAACTTGTTTTTTGATTCCGCAGTATTTCCGTAGAGCTTTTGAAGGGTGTTCGTTCTATCCATTGGTGGACACAGGGCCGGGAACACGAAATGCAGGGTCTTGGAGTTGGACACCAGTTTCCCATCTGTCTGCATCAGCGTGAGTAGATCGTACAGAGCGGATAGGGATTCGACGACCTCGTTCCGATTCACCCATGTAAACGCACCTGCTGCAGCTTCAACGGCCTGAAAGGCCCTTGTATTGGCTTGGAGATTGTTCTTGAAATCAGCGAAATCCTTCATCTTGGCTCCGCGACCGTTCATATCCCACGACACCAACGTCGCGTACAGTAGTTCTATGCAAGTGTCAGACGAAAGAAACGCGGTAACACAGGGATGTTGGCGTCGTAGCTCCAAGATACGGTGATAGAAATAGATACTCGGACCACGTCGGTAATCGGCGTTGATTTGCGCGATTCCAGTGGTGATGATGCCCGTTAGTTGCGTTAACACATTCTGTCTGTTTGGTATCATGTTCTTATGCCCTACTGGCAAATGAGTTGCGACGGATTGCTAGTCCCGAAGCCATGCTACACCGCACCGGGGTTCATGGTATGCCGCAGGCTTTCCACCGGAGACCGCAAGAGACTGATAACTGATAACTCATTCCACTTTCTCCGGCGGAACCGCGCAATCCATGCGCATTCCGGGGGCTGTTAGTCCCCGGCTATTGGGACATTGATCTTCTGACAGCCAATAAACGGCTACCACTCTCCCATCTCGTCCAACATCTGCTTTATTTGCCGTTCGACCTCGCGGCGCGAGAGCCGGACCTGGGGCAACGGAACATCGAGGTCCGACGATTCCTGGTCGGCTTCGGTTTCCCGCCACTGAATCTGCTCGACCTCCTGCTCGAGCGCCTCGAGCCAACCGGGCGTCTCGAAGCCGGCGCCCGACGCCTCTTTGACGAAGGGGGCCAGATGCTTCTCCAGTTGCTTGAAGGCCGTCGGCTCCCGGCCCTGGCGAAGCTGGTCGATCGCCGGCCGCACCAGCGCGCGGAGTTCGTCGATCTCCAGCGGCCGCACGAATCGCTCGGCCAGATGATCGGCGATGCTCGGCAGCCGCATGCCGTACTTCTTGCTCAGCCGGGCGTACTCTTTGAGATGCTCATCGGCGATCAGGGCGGTCCGCTGGGCGACTGCCCCGCGCCAAATGCCGGCGGCCTCGTCGAAACCGCGGCGGACGAGCACTTCGTGCGCCAGCAGCACCGGCCGCAGGTTCCAGGCCAGCCGGTCGTACCGCGCCCGAAGGCGCAGAAAATCCAGCAGCGTGTAGAGCATCTCGCCCCGGTCGGACTGGGTGGTGATGCTGTTGTAATCGATGTACTCGCCGTAGTTCTCGACGACCGCTTCAATGGCCACGCCGAGCCAGTGTGCGGCGTCGTCGCGGGGAATCGCGCTGTCCAACTCAGCGAGCAGGCGGAACTGCTCGCTTTCTTCGGCGTCCTCCTGGAGCGACTCCAGGTAGGCATCCACGCCTTGGTGCAGGATTCCGCGCAAGTTGCCCATGTTCATGAAGTACTGCGTGAACAGGTCGTTGCCGTAGCGTTCGATGAAGCGTTTGAGCATGTTCCAGTGCTGCGACTGGTCGACGGTTTCCAGCACCGACAGCCGCACGCCGCGGCTATGTACCAGCCAGCAGTGCAGCAGCACTTCGATCAGTTGTTCGATGTAGTCGATCAACTCGGCGTCGGCGCGTCGGCCGGCGGCCGGGCTGCGGCCGCGCCACTTGGCCGACGACTCGACCAGGCAACCGATAATCGCCCGGCACGCGATCTCGAACACCCGGTCGAACTCGGTGATTGCGCCGGGTCCGACGGGATGCTCCAACTCCATTTTTTGTGCCGTGGCCAGCAGGCGGACGGTTTCCGGCAGCAGACCCAGCCGCGGCAAGCAGTTCAGGAGGCGTCGGAAGAGACACTGAAATCCCCGGGCGGCGACGATCCGGTGCGGCTTGCCGCCTCGGCCCAGCGCCACGTACAGCAGCGGGTGTTTGCCCAGGGCGCGGAGCAATTTGGGCAAAGCGGCGCGGACCGCCTGCGCATCGCCGCGGAGCGCCGCGCCGAGCACTTCGCCCGCCAAGGTTTCCCACGGTTGCAGGCCCTCGACTGGCGGCGGCCGGCGCATGGCGGCGTGGACCATCCGCGCGGCGTCGGCCATTTCAACGCAGGCCTCGATGATTTCCTCGAGCAACATCTCCTTCACCCCGCGGCGGCGATCGTATTCCACCAGCGCCTCGTGGGTGCCGCGCGGCGGCGGAATCCGGTAGCCCTGGACCGTGGCGAGAAGCTGCAGCAACTGCCTGTGTTGGTCCAGCGCTTGCGCCAGCCAGGTGGAGAGCGTTTCGTCGCGGTCCGCGGCCTCTTCGGACAGCGAGGCGGTGGCCGTGAGCTTCCACAATTGGGCCAGCGTGGTCAGAAAGCCCAGCCGATCGACGATCCGCTCGGCCTCGTTGACCAGTTCGAAATCGCTGGCGCTGGGGCCCGCGTCGAACATGTCGCCTTCGACGCCGTCGTCGGTCGTGTCGCGATAGGTGACGCCTTCGTAGGCCGCGCCGAACAGATTGTCCTCGTCGTCCCACTCGTGCTCGTCTTCGTCGGCGTCTTCGGCCGGGGCGCCCGGTTGGGCATCGGCCATTTCGAACTGGGGCACCCGCCCGTACTCCTCGGCATTGGCTTCGAGATAGTCGAGAAACTTTCGCGCCAGCGGCCATCGCTCGGCGGAGGCGGCCTGGCCCGCGGCATCGGCGTCCGCCTTGCCTTTTGCCGCGGCGTTGCCCCACAGCTCCTCCATCCATACCAGGGCCAGATCGTGGAACGAGTAGTCATCCTCGGCCAGCGGAATCTCATCGGCCTGGTTGAGCCATTGCACCAGCAGGGCCATGGCCGCCACCCGGTCGCGGTGATCCAGCAGCGTTTCGATGACCAGAGCGAAGGCCTTGGGCGAACGGAACTGCTCGACGTGCTGCCGCCAGAAGCCGACGTCGCCGGCGGCGGCGCCGGCCTGGTGCCACGCCCGCAACGCAATGGCCACCTGCTCGGCCGATTCGAGGGTCTCCTGGCCGGAGATGCCGTCGACGGAACCGACCTCGGTGGTGGCGAACTTGTCCCACCAGCCGACCAGGGCGGCGAGGTTCCGGGAAAGGGTGGCTTGCAGGGCCGCGTCGCCGACCGCCGCCGCAGCCTTGTAAATCTCCACGTACAGGCCGAAGATGCCGGCAACCAGGTTCAACAGGTCGTCGACGCGGTGGTCGTGGACGCTGTTTTCCATCGCCGGGAACAGGCTGTACTGGGCGCCGAAGCCCAGGATGTTCCAGGGATCGACCATGGCCCCGCACTCGATCGCCCGGCGCAGCAGGTCCTCGATGGGCTTAAGCTGGGCGGCGGCCTCAGCCAGCTTTCCGCGATCGACCAATAACTGCGCGGTGGTCCAATGGCAGCGGATTTCGCAGGACATCCGCGCCGCGGCGACGGCCACGATTTGGGCCTGCCGCGACGCCGCTTGGGTGTAGCCCATCGCGGCGAACAGTTGGGCCAGGTGGACGTGCTGCAACTGCCGGGCTCGCTGCCGGGCGAGGTAGTGGTTGAAATGCTGCCGCGCACCGCCGAGCGGCTGCCGCAGCGCCACCGCTTCGGTCCGCAGCCGCTCGCCGTGCGTCCCTTTCAGCGCGCGGAGCAACTGGTCGTAGAAGTTGTCGCGGTACGCGGCGATGCGCTGCACGAGCGTGGCCAGCGTGACGGTGGAATCGTGGGCATCGGGGCGGTTGCCGCCCACGCCGGAGCCCATCAGCATCGTGCCGGCCAGCACGGCCGCTTCCTCGAAGAGCACTTGTTTCCGCGGCAACTTGCCGTGATGGTCCAGTCGATCGAGCATCGCGTCCAAGGTGATTGGTTGCAGGACGAAGCGGCGGCTGCGGCCCGAGTTGTCGAGCCGGTTCATGTCCCACTGGCCGAACAGGTAGTTGGGCCGCTTGTTCACCGGATGATCGAAGTCGTAGGCCCGCGGATCGAGCGCCAGTTCGTCGAGCTGCTCGATGCTGAACATGGCCTCGAACAGCAGCGAGGGATCGGTGGCTTCGAGGATGGCCAGGGCGGTTTCGATGAGTTCCCGGTAGGGCCCGGCGGCCACGCCCGCACCCCGAATCCAAAGCGGAATCGGACGGACCCATTCGTGGTCGTACGGTTGAATTTTCTGTTCGGTGCGGAGCACGGCCACGGGCCGATGGCCGAGGTAATCGTTCAACTGGTGCAGAGCGGCGGGGATGATGCGGTCGGGCTGGTTCCACGGCCCCCCCTGCTGCAACACGGCCTCGCACACCCGGCCCACGAAAAACGGCTGGAAGAGCGATTGGTCGGCGTGGTGAAAGAGCAGGTCGCGGTGGAACTCGCGGTAGGCGGGCACCGCGGCGTCGAATACCAGCCCAAGGATCGCTTCCACCTGATCCACCTGACGGAAGGCATCCCGCGTACCCCGGACCGCCTGCAACTCGGCGCGCAGCAGACCGCCGACGGCCTGCCAGGTCGGCGTTGCGGCCGGCCGGCTCGCTTCGATCAAGCCAAACAACTCGCTAAGGTTCTTCAGAAACCGAGGATCCGGGGCGCCGGACGAGAAGTTCAGATAGCCGAGGATTTCCTGGGCGACGGCCGAGACGTCGCCGCCCAGCGTGGACTGATCCATGCACGCGCTCTCCTGCGAGGGATAAGCACCCTATGGTAGGTGCCGCAAGCAGCGTCGTCCATAGGAGGACGGCTTGTCGGCCCTTTGGCCGCCGGTCCCCTGCGGCCCAAGGTACTTGGACTGCGATCCCGGGGAGCGTGGCACCCCCTGGACTACAGTCTCGGGGCGTTGGATAACGTCTTTGTCGAAAACTTCGCAACGTCTTTGCCGGAAACCCAATGGGGGCCGAGCATACCTCAAGTTTCGTGGAAAATACGTGGAATATCAATTTGCGCGGCACAGAATCCGGCACAGTTGACTCTGGAAATCGGACAGGGGGATTGCCGGGCTCGCGCGGCCAAGGTACACTCAAATGAGGGGTATTTTGTCGATGCTAGTTTATCTGGACAACTGCTGCTTCAACCGCCCGTTCGACGACCAGTCGCAGGCGAGGGTTCGCCTTGAAGCCGAGGCCAAGCTGGAGATACAGCAGCGCATCAAGGACAAGGCAATCGAATTGGCATGGTCCTACGTCTTGGACTATGAGAGCCGAGCAAATCCGTTTGAGGAACGGCGCGATGTAGTTGCCCGCTGGAAGACGGTGGCGATGGTGGACGTGGAGGAAACGGAGGCCATCATTCAGAAAGCCCGCGAGATTGCCAGCCGTGGTTTGCGTGCGAAGGATGCCCTGCACGTCGCATGCGCGATGGCGGCCGGCTGCGACTTCTTCTTGACGACCGACGACCTCGTGGTGAAAAAAATGCGGGGATATGCTGGAATCGCGGTAATGGAACCGACGCAATACATTGTTGAGGTGGAATGATGATTACCGACACCGAAATCAGGACGACGGGCTTTCGTGCATTAGTGGCAGCGCTGGGCGATGTGCAAGCCGAGAAGTTCATTGCTCTGATCCAACGCGAGCCGTTCGACTATACCCGATGGCAACGCACCCTTTGGCCGGACGAGAGCATCGAGGAAATCAGCCAAGCAGCCATGAAGCACCGGCGAGCCGATCAATCGCCCGAAAGTTAGGGATTGCGTTCCCAGCCCCTCGATGTCGCGTAGAGAAAAATCATGTGCGCACGCATCTGCGATTGGTGCGGCCTCACCTTTTCCGAGAAATGCTTTTCTGGACCAAGGTAAAGACAGGAGCGGCAGTACAATTGCCGCCCCAATGCCCCACAGAGGGGGGGCGGGGTTGAAAACCCGGACCTGAAAACCGTTTTCCGCGTGCTTTTTCTCCGTCGCCGGGTTATGATGGAAGGGTAGACTTGATCCCATTGTTCTAAGGATGCCTATTGATGCGCCAACGATTTCTTGTCGCCGCGGCGTTGACGGCCGCTTTGTTTCCGTGCAGCCACTTGCTGGCCGCGGGGAGTGAATTGATTTCGGAAACCACCGCCAATCGGCACGGGTTGACGCGGCCTTGGTTCACGCAAGTCGCACTCGACGGCGGTCGCGGGCGAATCTGCGACATCGTGTTGGAGGGCGGCGTGCTCTACGCACAGACCGACACCGCCATGGTCCATGCCATCGATGCCGAGACGGGCAAGACGCTATGGGCCAAGCAGATCGGCCGGCCGCGACATCCGAGCTTGACGCCCGGCGCCAACCGCGATCTGCTGGGCATCATCAACGGCTCGCGCTTGTACGTGGTCAATCGCTACAATGGCGATCTGCTGTACGAGACCGAGATAAATGGCGCGCCCGGCGCCGGTCCGGCGCTCAGCGCCAAACGCGTCTACGTTCCCACGGTTACCGGGCTGGTGATCGCCTACCGCTTGCAGCCGCTGGTCGATCCCATGCAGGAACTCGGCAAGATTAAAAAAGACCCGACGCCGGAGGAGAAAGCGAAGCTCGACGAGGAGCGGCGGCAGAATATCCGTTTGCGGCAGGAGTTCATTCCGCCGATGTCGTGCCAGTCGTTCGGCCGCACCTTGGTGCAGCCGCTGGTGACGCGGGAGAATTCCAGCGAGGAGTACGTGGCCTGGCCCACCGACCGCGGTTTCTTGAATATCGGCCGGATCGACCGGCGTGCGGAAGACGCGCTGTTGTTGAAGTACCGGCTGGAGACCGCGGCGCCCATCGTGTGCCTGCCGGCCTATCTGCCGCCCGATCCCAAGGTGACGGGGGATTCGGGCCTGATCTTCGTGGGCTCGCGCGACGGATTCCTGCACGCCATCCAGGAGAAAACCGGCGAATCGCTGTGGCGGTTCTCGACCGGCGAGCCTATCGCGCAGTCCCCGGCAGTCATCGACGCCCGCGTGTACGTCTGCACGCAATTGGGCGGCATGTACTGCGTGGAGGCCAAGACCGGCAAGGACCTCTGGTGGTCGCCGAACATCATGCAATTCGTCTCCGCCAGCAAGGGCCGGGTGTATGCGGTCGATCAGATTGGCCGCATCCTCGTGCTGAATGCCGAGAACGGCTCGCGGCTGGACACGATCGCCGCCGAAAACATGCCCATCAAGCTTAGCAACAGCGACACGGATCGGCTGTACCTGGCCAGCGAGAAAGGCTTGATTCAGTGTCTGCACGAGGTGGAGCAGGTCGAGCCGCTGCCGCACGGCCAGGACCGCAAGCAGGCGGCGGAAGCCGAGGAGAAGCCGGCCGTCGCGCAGAAAAAGATCGAGACAGGCGAAGCCAAGGAGAAGCCGGCTAAGAAGGAGCGCGCCGCGCCGAAGGAAAAGAAAGAGCGCGTTGCCCCCAAGGAGCGGCCGCTGCCCAAGGAACGTCCGCTGCCCAAGGAACGTCCCCTCAAGAAAACCAAGACCCCCAAGAAGGGCGCCGGCGGCGATGCGGGTGGAGGCGCCGATCAGGGCGATAACCCGTTCGCGCAAGGCGCCGGCGCCGACGGAAATGCGTTCGGAGCGCCCGCCGGCGGCAAGGCCAAGGGCGGCAAAGCCAAGGGCAACAACAATCAAGCCGACGGCAATCCGTTCCAGTAATCCAGGCGCTCAGCACGTCACGTGGATCAGCGCGGCCTTGCGGAGCTTCGATTTGTTGTAGCCCTCGACCGCCTTGATCGTCGGCAGGATCTCGCACTTGATTGAGCGTTGGGCGAGGTAGCGGCGGGCGTCTTCGGTCAACTCGACTTTGCCCGAGCGGCCGGCCCCGATAAACAGCACTTCCGGCCCGCCCTTGCAGACCTTCTCCAGTTCCTTCGAGCCGACGGTGTGGCTGGTGCCGTAGAGCTCCTTGGCCTGGTCCGCGTCGCGCTTCTTCACTTTGCCGCCGACGGAGATGTAGATGTCGCGGCTGTAAGTTTTCTTGCCGATGGCGACCTCGCCGGGGCCGGCCCTGGAAATCTCCGGGTACATCGGCTTTACCAGAAACTTCTTCTTGAAAGGGCTGCGGCCGACGAGCTTTCGGGCGGCGGCCACCGCGCCGAGGACCACGGCGTCGTCGCCCAGGGCGGAGAGCAACACGCAGCCGCCCTCGTGCGCGCCCGGCAGCGGGTCGAGTCCTACGACGTTTTCCACGATGGGCATGATGAAGTCGCTGCAGGCCTCGATCACGCCGCCGCCCAGCACGATCGCCTCGGGATCGATCAGGTGGCGCACGTTGACGCAGGCGTAGCCGAGCACTTCCGCCGCGCGGCGCATCACTTGGCAGACCAGTTCGTCCTCGACCTCCAGCGCCTTGCGGATCATGCCGCTGCGGATGACCGAGAGGTCGCCGCCGGCCAACTCGGCGAGCACGCTCTTGCGTCCGGCGGCAATGGCTTCGCGCAGGTCGCGCTCGATGGCGGTGCGGCTGGCGAGGGCCTCGAAACAGCCCAATCCGCCGCAGCCGCACTTCGGCCCGCCAATCTGCATAATCATGTGGCCAATTTCGCCGGCCGACTCGCGGTCGCCCCGCCACAGCTTGCCGCGTTGCACGAAGCCGCTGCCGATACCCGTGCCGACGCAGATATACAAAGCGCTGCGGGCGTTGCGTGCGGAGCCGAGCCACGTTTCTCCCAACGCGCCGAAATTGCCGTCGTTGCCCAGGGCGATGGGCGCCTTGAAGCGCGCTTTCAACAGCGCGCCGAGGTCCACGCCCGTCAAACGCATGTTCGGCGCCACCACGACCCGCGCCGCGTCGGGATCGACCACGCCCGGCACGGCGATGCCGATGGCCGTCAGGTCGCCGGGCGTGATTCCGCCTTTGCGGAGCATGTCGTCCATGGCCTTTTCGATGGCGGCCACGACGCGTTCCGGCCCGCCCTTGCGCGGGGTGGGACATTTCTCGCGGCCGATGATCTCGCCCGACTCGCGCACTAGCGAGGCCTGGACCTTCGTGCCGCCGATATCCACGCCCAGGTAGAGCCGCTGTACGGCGCTGGGATTGCGGTTCTTCTTCATGGCGACCTCCTACGGCATATTGAATCGAAAAGCGGCGGGGATGTAAAGCGGGGGCCGCCGTTTAGCGGCCGACGGCACGTCGGCCCCAATTACTCCACCACCAATCCGTCCAATCCTTCCTCGGCCGGAGGGTAGTGCGGATCCATCTTCGTCAGCGTCTTGCGGAGGATGCGGCTGACGACCAGGTTGCGATACCACTTTCGGTTGGCCGGCACGACGTACCACGGGGCGTGTTTGGTGTTGCAGCGCGTCAGGGCCACCTCGTAGGCGTGCTGGTAGTCGTCCCAGTGGCGGCGTTCCTGGAGGTCGGCCCGGCTGAACTTCCACCGCTTGTTGGGATCGTCCAGCCGCGATTGCAGCCGCTTGCGCTGTTGGTCCTTGCTGATGTGCAGGAACACCTTGACGATGGTGACGCCGCCGTCGCTGAGCATTTGCTCGAAGAGGTTGATCCGCTCGTAGCGGCCTTCCCACTCCTCTCTTGGCACGAGGTTGTGGACCCGCACCACCAGCACGTCCTCGTAATGCGACCGGTTGAAGATGCCGACGAACCCCTTGCGCGGCGCGGCGCGGCTGATGCGCCAGAGGAAATCGTGGGCGAGTTCTTCGACGCCCGGCTGCTTGAACGAAGTGACCTGGCAGCTTTGCGGGTTGAAGCCGCGCATTACGTGGCGGATCGTGCCGTCCTTGCCGGCGCTGTCCATTCCTTGCAGCACCAACAACAGCGACCGGCGGTTCTCGGCGTAGAGTCGGTAGCCGAGATCGGACAGCAGGGCGATGTTCTCGTTGAGTTCGGCCTCGGCCTGCTTCTTATTCTTGATGCCGCCGGTGTAGTCGGCGTCGAAATCGCGGAGCCGGACCTTCTTGCCCGGCGCAACGCATAACGGCTGTTTCATGGCAGTGGACCTTTCCAGCAATGGGGTCACTGCAAGGATAGGTTACGGCAGGCATGGCGGCAAGCGGGCATAGGACACGGCCACCCCCCTTTTTGACTTAAGAATGCCGCATTGCACAACGGCACGCAGGTCTGGTAAAATAGTTGCCATGAAGCAGGAAATGGCCATGCCCACCATTGAGCAGATCGAGGACTTTGGCCGTCGCATTGGCGAAGAATTTCGCCCCCGCCAAGTGGTGCTTTTCGGCTCCTATGCCCGTGGCGCTGCGACGGCGGATTCTGATGTCGATGTGTTGGTGGTGATGCCGTTTAAGGGCAGATCGGTCGACAAGTCCGTGGAAATCCGGCTGAAGACGAATCCGCCTTTTCCTCTCGACCTGCTGGTGCGCACGCCGGAAGTCGTGCGCCAACGGATCGAGATGGGCGACTATTTCCTTCGCGACATCCTCCGGGACGGCAAGGTGCTTTATGAAGCCCATGACGGTTGAATGGGTGGAAAAGGCGGAAGGGGACTTTGCCATCGTGCTGCGCGAATCGCGGGCACGCAAGAACCCCAGTTACGACGGGGCCTGCTTCCATGCTCAGCAATGCGCGGAGAAGTATCTGAAGGCCCGACTTTGTGAGGCGGGAATCGAATTCGCCAAAATCCATGACCTTGTGGCGTTGCTCAACCAGGCGGTTGAGGTTGAACGCGGCTGGCAGCGGTTCCGCGAGGACCTGGCGTATCTGTCGGACTTTGCCGTCGCATTCCGCTACCCTGGCGAGTCGGCCGACAAGCCGACAGCCGCCGATGCCCGTCAACGCTGCCGCAAGTTCCGCATTGCGGCGCGTTTGGCGTTAGACTTGGACACCAAATAAGCAACATCAAGGGGACAAGGAAGAGGGAGATTTCCGCCTACACGCTCTCGGTCGCCGACATGACGCTGTCGTCGACGTAGGTGATCGGGGCGGCGATGGGGCGCTCGACGAAGGCCGCAAGCTGCCGTGCCCGCGTCGGATGTTGCAGCGAGTGGATCGCCTTGGTCTCGATCTGACGCACGCGCTCGCGGGTGATGGAGAACACCTTGCCCACGTCTTCCAGGGTGTAGGCGTAGCCGTCGGCCAGGCCGAAGCGGAGCCGGATGATTTCGCGCTCGCGATAGTCCAGCGCCGAGAGCACTTCGGCGATCCGCGCCTTCAACAGCGATTGGCTCATCTCGTACAACGGATCCTCCTCGCGATGATCCTGGAGGAACTCGCCGAAGTAGCTGTCGTCGTGCTCGCCGACCGGCTGATCCAGCGAGAGCGGCTGATGGCTCATCCGCAGCACGCAGCGGGTATCGTCGACCGAGAGCTCGGCGCGTTCGGCGGTCTGCTCGACGGTTGGTTCGGCGGCGTTTTCCTGCACGAGTTGCCGGGCGGCGTGGCGCACCCGCCCCATGCTCTCGATCATGTGGACGGGCACGCGGATGGTGCGGCTCTGGTCGGCGATTGCCCGGGTGATGGCCTGGCGGATCCACCACGTGGCGTAGGTGGAGAACTTGAATCCGCGGCGGACCTCGAACTTATCGACCGCCCGCATCAACCCGGTGTTTCCCTCCTGGATCAGGTCCAGGAAGCTCATTCCGCGGTTGCGGTATCGCTTGGCGATGGAGACGACCAGGCGGAGATTTCCGGCGGAAAGCCGCCGCTTGCCAACCTCATATTCCTTGGCCAGTTCAGCCACCCGGCCGAGCCGGCGGCGGAGCGTGGCCGGGCTTTCCAGGGTGATCCGCATGAGATGACACAACTCTTTGCGGCGCTCGGCGGCGCGAGAGCGATCCTCGTCGTCGCGGCAGGGCTCGGCCAACTGTGCGCGGAGCGCTTCCATGCGTTGGCAGATTTGCCGCAACTTGTCCAACGGCGGCTGCAATCGCTCGGTGCGCAGTCCCATCTCTTCGACCAGCCGCACCGCCTTTACCCGACGGTTGAGCATCTGCCGCCAGGCCGCGTGGCGTTGTTTGGAGGGCCTGCCGCGGCGGATTGCCCGGGCGAAGTCGCGGCGGTTCTGCGCCATCAGGCGCCGTAGCGTCTGCAGGTTCGGCGTAAGCACCTTCAGCAGCCGCGACTTCTCGCGCACGTTGATCACCGAGACTTCGATCGTCCGATCCAAGCGGAGTCTGTTGTCGCGAATGGCTTCCAGCAGGCCGACGACCGCCTGAAGCATGTAGTCGCTGGCCAGCATGCAGAAGCGGAACCGCTTCCGGCCGTGCTCGATGTGCGTGGCCACGACGACCTCGTCCTGGCGCGAGAGCATGGGAATCTCGCCCATCTGCATCAAATAGATTCGCACCGGGTCGTCGATCCGATCATCCTCGCCCGTGGGTTCGATTTCGGGCTGTTCATCCAACAGGTCTTCGTCGAGCGATTGGGCGTCGGCGTCGGCGTCGAACGGCTCGTCGTTGGGAAACGTCTCGTTGATGATTTTCGACAAGGGGGCATCCTCGGGCATCGAAGTGCGTGGTGCGACTCGGGGTGCTCGATGGTTGAGCCCCGGAATTCGCTCCGGGACAATCTTCGCGTTGACCGCCAAGAAAAGCACTTCGTGCGCCAATGGGCAGCTCGACCAGGCCGATCATCCGAAGCCATTGTGGGGAAAGGAGTTGCGGCGACTGCTTGGCCGGCAAGACGATCGGATCGGCCGCGGGCGTTGGATTTCCTCACCACGCCCGCCATGACGGGTGTTGCGTTTGGACAACACGGCTAAATCTGCTCGATATGCACTCCCCTTCGTCGGCGCTCGGCAAGCCGGGCGTTGTCGAGAATGGCCGTCACCTCCTTGACGTTGTCGATGCCAGGCAGCACAAGTTCTGGATCGGTTCGATCACTAGAGCCGATGCGGACCGTGCCGACGCCCACCAGCCGTTCCAGCAGTCCTTGTTCGAATGTGATGTCGTCCATGTCGAGCAGTTCGATGCGGTTGTTTACGCGCCGCAGCGCGCCCAGTTCGTGGATGAACCGCTGGTTGGTCAACCGGTAGCTGACGCTCATGCGGCGGTAGCCGAGCACGGCGGCGTGGTAGAGCCAGGGCAAGAGCATGGCTGCCACGAGAATCAGCCACCCTGTCGCTCCAAATCCCGCATAAACGCCAACTATCAGCAAGACAACGTCTATCGCGCCGCTGATTACCCAGGCGCCGATCATGGCCTTGGAGGAATAGCCGCCGCGCCAGAGTTCCTTTTCCGGTTCCGCCGCCGTTTCGCGGCGTATGGCCGCCGCTTGGAGGAAGTCCGGGGCCGCCGGCCCGGGGTCGCCGGCCGGCTGCGAGTTCACCGGGCCATTGTCGGCCGACGCCTCGATCCGCCCGCCGCACTTGTGACAGTACACCGCCTGTTCGACCACCTCGACGCCACATGCCGGACAGCGCATGGGAAGCCCTCCTTTTCCTGTGAGAAGACCGGGGAAAACGCCGTGGCCGCATTATAAGGGCGGAAGGCGGAGGGTGGAAGGCGGAGGAAAAGGCTAAATGATGAATGAGTTTGGAACCCGGCAGTTCGTTCGTCATTCGTCATTCATCATTCAGCATTCAGCATTCCGCATTTATCATTCCCTCCCCCTTCCCCCTTGCCCCTTCCCCCTTCTTGGTGTACAGTGAACTGGTCCTGGAGAGCCGGAATCCGAACATGAAGTGCCCTTATTGCCACGAGGACAACGACCGCGTGCTCGACTCGCGTGCGAGCCAGGACGGGTTTGCCATCCGGCGGCGGCGCGAGTGTCTGGCGTGCAAGCGGCGTTACACGACCTACGAGCGCATCGAAACGACCATTAAGATCATCAAGAAGGACGGCTCGCGCGAGCCGTTCGACCACGCCAAGATCAAGCGGGGGCTGGAGAAGGCCTGCTGGAAACGGCCGGTGAGCGACGAGCAACTCGAGGCGATTATCGCCGCGGTCGAGAACGAGCTCGAGGCCGCCTTCGAGTCGGAGGTCGAGAGCCGGCACGCCGGCGAGTTGGTCATGCAGCACCTCCGTGGGCTCGACGAGGTGGCCTACGTCCGCTTTGCCAGCGTGTATCGGCAATTCAAGGACGTGCGGGATTTTGTCGAGGAATTGCGGCCCATGCTGGCCGAATCGCGGCGGACGGAGTAGGGCCGTTTTCGCCACAAAGGCACAAAGACACGAAGATGGCAATGCTTGACTGGGCCTGGGCACACGAGGCGCTGCTGGCGTGGCTGAGCGCTTTGTCCGTGCTGATGTTCGCCGGCAATCTGATTGCCATTCCGTGGCTGGTCGTGCGCATCCCGGCCGATTACTTCGCCCGTCACCAGCATCTCCTGGCCGACCGCCTTCAGCCGCTGCACCCCGTTTGGCGATGGCTTCTGCTATCTCTCAAGAACGCCTTCGGCGCGGCGCTCGTGCTAGCCGGCGTGGCCATGTTGGTGTTGCCGGGCCAGGGAATCCTCACCATCCTCATGGGGCTAATGATGCTGGATTTCCCCGGCAAGTTCACCTTGGAGCGGAAGCTGGCCGAACGGCCGGCGGTGCTGGGGGCGTTGAACTGGATACGCGCGAAGGCGAACCGCCCCCCGCTGCAAGCCCCCAAGAGCCTGTCCAAGAATAACTCCGCGATTACGTCGTAGAGCGGATTTCAATCCGCTTGAACGGAATGAATTCCGTTCTACGACGTTGTTCTTGGACAGGTTCCAGACTACTGATGCCGCATGACCACGAAATCGGTCAGGCCGCGGAGCGAATCCAGCGCGGGCGTCGCGGGAAGCAAGGCGAGTCCCGAGTCTGCTCGCTGCGTGAACAACCTGGCTTGCTGGCGGGCGTAAGCGATGGCGTCGGAGCGATCGAGCCACGGCCGCAGCGCGTCGCGATGGTGATTGCCCGAGCGCGAGAGGATCGCAATTAGCTTCGCGCGCTCCGAGGGGCTGACCGTATCGAGCAGCCGGATCAGCGGCAGGGTGGCCTTCTGCTTCAAGAGGTCGGTGCCCAACGATTTGCCCGCCGTGGCCTCGTCGCCTTGCAGGTCCAGCAGGTCGTCGGCAATCTGGAAGGCGATGCCCAGGTTATGCCCGTATTGAGCCAACGCCTCGGAGACTTCCGGAGCAGCGTCGGCGTAGTGGGCGCCGACCCGGCAGGAGCAGGCCGTCAGGGCCGCCGTCTTTCCGGCAATGATCTCCAGGTAATCGGCCTCGGTGAGGTCGTAGTTGCCGCGGCTCTGGACCTGCTTCAACTCGCCTTCGCACATGCTCCGCGCCGAGGCGCTGATGGCCCGAATCGCAAAAGGATCGTCCAGCGAGCTTGCCAGGCAGATTGCCCGGGCAAACAGGTAGTCGCCCAACAGAATGCTGGCCTCGTTGTCCCACCGGGCGTTGACGGTGTCGAGGTGCCGGCGCAGCGTGGCCTCGTCCAGCACGTCGTCATGCACCAGAGTGGCCGTGTGGATCAACTCGACCATTGCGCCCAGAGCCAGGTGCTCGGGGCGGATGCTGCCGGTGGCCCGGGCCGACAACAACACCAAAGCCGGCCGAAGCCGTTTCCCCCCCAAACGGAAGCCGTGCTTGACCAACCCGTCCACAAAGGGGTTGTCGCTCGAAAGCTCGCGCCGAAGGATAGCCTCCACTTGTTCAAGCTCGTCAACCACCGGCGCGTACAAAGCGCGCAACGTCGTCGGCAATGTCGCTCGCTGGTCGGCCGCTTGATCCATGAAGTGGTCCTCAGGGCAAGCAGTCAATTCTAGTTTCTCCGGGGCGTGCGTCGAGGGGGGCGGGAAGCTTGATCCGCCGCGCGAACCCTACCCCCTGTTTTTGGTACTCCTACGGCAGATGCTCCAAGTCGTCGAGATCCTTGGATCGGGCAATCGTCCGTTTATTGGTTTTCAAGTTGAGTAACAGTAAGAACTCTCTGAAGTCGGGTGGTAGCCGGATCGTATCCATAGTTGATCGCACGCATGAGTTCCATTGCCGCCAAGCGTTCCTCGGGGGTCTTGCGATGCCAAAACGCTCGGTCGTCGGATTGATTGGAAAGGGCCGACACGCTTAGCACGCTCTTGTCCATCCTGGCCGTTCGTACAAGATCGCTCATAGACAACGATTCTACCCTGCCGCCAAGGGCAGGGCAATGCGACCGGAGAAAACCGTGCCGCAATAGGGTCCCCAAGAAACAATTATCCGTCGCGGGGGTCTACCCGCGACGGGTTAACTGAATCGGCGACTTATTGTACCAACGGCACGAGAAGGTCTTCCCGGCGGGGAGAACGGTCTCGTACAGGCTACACAAGCTCTTTCTTGGCGCCGATGAGCGTCCGCAATCGCTCGGCGAGCAATGCGGCGTCGAACGGCTTCTTGAACGTCTCGTTGATGCTCGAACGGTCGAAGCTGGTGGAACTGCCGTCATCGGGCAAAAGCGCGATGAGAATCACTTCCGCAAACTCGCTGTTGCGGCGGAGATTCTGGCAGATCTGCAGGGCTTCGGTCCGCCCGATCGAAAAATCAACGATGATGCAGTCGGGGTGGAAGCTCTCGGCTTGAATCCCGGCATCAAAACCACTCGCGGCCACGGCCACCTTGAACGAGCGTTCCAGGGGCAGTTCGCGTTTGACGTTCTCGGTGAGAACTTGGTCCTGCGCCACAATCAGGACCTTGGCCATGGCCTCATCTTCCAGGTCGCCCAGAGGCATTCCGTGTTCCTTGAGGAACTTAATCAAGTACTCGCGTGGAATGCGTCGGTCTTGCGATCCGGGGATGCGATACCCCCTCAGCCGGCCCGAGTCGAACCACTTACTGACGGTGCGCGGGGCCACCTTACAAATCTTGGCGACCTGACCAGTTGTGAAGACCTTCATCGCAGGCTCTCCGATATACTTTTCACATTGGTTTGGGTTGTGCTGCGGCCGGATGTGTGTCCTGCCGCAACCATTTTCGCCCCTTGGACCCGCGGATCTGTCCCTCTCGCTCCTTCACTCCGGTTGCACTTCGCAGCCGGCATTCCGCAGGTACCTGGGTCGGGGCCGTACGTAATTCGCTTTGTCTCTTGGCTGTGGTTCAGCTCCTTCTGACCCGCGCCCTACACCCTACATCGTCAATCCGAGCAACCGGAAGCCAGAGAAAATCCGTAAAATAGATAAGGTGCGTTTCGACCCACCTATTACGATTGACTCCGACTCCAGGCGCAATCTCCCGGCGAACTACGATCGGCAGGGGCGAGACAAGCAGACCATCCGCCATGGAGAGTCTATAAGGCGGACCGTCAAGGCTATGGCCTTCAAGGCAGGTTCCCCCCTGTGCCCTATTCCACACTTGGCGAAGCTCGCACACGAACTCCGCCGTGGAACAGGGCGTCTGTTTAACTACTTCGAACCCTATCGGGGTAGGACTTTAGAAAGTTTCTCCGGTCGTAACGAACAAAGCGCTCGTACCGCTCCCAACGGGGTTGCCGCTGGTGACGATTTTGATGAGGAAAAGGGGGCAGACCGTTCTGACCCCATTATTACCTATTTTGTCTCGCAAACCTGTTGACCCCGGCCCTTTTTGTGGGATAATGGGGGGGGGGTGGGCTCCCGGGGGGGGGCCGCCCGAGGGCAAGATGTTGCGACCCAAACGACCGTCGGGCTCGGCGTGGATTGTAGAAGGAGGCGGAACGATGGGCGTTCGACGCGGTTTTACGCTCGTGGAGTTGCTGGTGGTCATTACGATTATCGGCATCCTCATCGCGCTGTTGCTCCCCGCGGTGCAAAGTGCTCGCGAGGCGGCGCGCGCCTTGCAGTGCAAAAACAACGTCAAGCAGATGGCACTGGCATGCCTGACCCACGAGAGCATTCGCGGCCACTTCCCTGCCAGCGGCTGGACCTATGGATATCGATATGTGGGCGACCCCGATTGCGGGTTCAGTGACAAACAGCCGGGCGGTTGGCACTACAATATCTTGCCCTATATGGAACTGGCCAGCTTGCACGACCTGGGCAAGGGCCGCAGTGACGCAGAGCGCCGGAAGACCGGTAAGCAAATATGCGAAACCGTCGTCTCCACCTTCATCTGCCCTTCGCGCGGAGGGGCAAAGCCCATTCCGTTCACGGTCCCCGCCGCATACTCGTTTTATAATATCGATCGCCCCGACGTCTTCGGCCGCTCCGACTACGCCGCCAGTGCGGGCAACTGTTTGAGCGGCGTATCGTCCTACATCTCGAGAAACCAGACCGGCGTCATCTTTTCCAAGAGCGGCCTTTCCGCCGCAGCCATCCGCGATGGCTTGAGCAACACCTATTTGCTCGGCGAACGGTATCTCAATCCGGATCATTACATGGATGGCAATTATTCAGCCAGCGACCAAGGCTGGGCCGTGGGCCACGATACCGACGGGATTCGCTGGACGGACTACAAACCGGGCACCGTCAACTTTGCGCCCCGCCAGGATAGGCCGGGAGTTGACGACTGGGCAATCTTCGGCAGCACGCACTCCGGCGGTTTTCATATGGCCATGTGCGACGGCAGCGTCCAACGCATCAGCTACTCGATCGCCCCTGAAATCCACTACCGCCTCGGCAACCGGGATGACGGAGAGGACATTCCCGGCGGCGCCTACTAGAACAGAAGTTGTCGACCCATGAAAAGCAAGCTGAAACAATTGTCGGTCGTCGTTTCACTCCTTGGCGGATTGGCCGCGCTGCTGACCGGCTGCTCGGGCCGCCCGAGCCGCGTGGCCCAGCCCACCTATCCCTCGGGGGCAGGTGCGGCTGCCGTCGCTGCCTATGATACGAACGGAGACGGTGCGATCGGCGGCGCCGAGTTGGAGCGTGTCCCTGCCCTGCGCGAGTCCCTTAAACAAATCGATGCCAACGCCGACGGTCTCCTGACGGCCGAGGAAATCGATAAGCGGATACAATCCTGGCGGGACTCCAAAACCGCGGAGATGGCCGTCATGTGCAAGGTCTTGCTGGACGGCTCTCCACTGGCCGGCGCTAAAGTCGAGTTCGAACCGGAACCGTTCTTGGGCCCAAACCTCAAACCTGCCAGCGCCATCACGGGGGCAAATGGCGAGGCGCGCGTTTCGATGGCCGCCGAACATCTTTCCGATCCGCGATATCCGGGCGTGGCTTGTGGCTGGTACAAGATACGGGTGACCTGCAACGACCGGAAGATTCCCGAACGATACAACACGCAAACGACGCTGGGCTGTGAACTGGCGATGAATATCCCGTATCAAGGCACGCTGCTGATAGAACTCAAGAGCCAATGATGTTTCCAGGGTGTAAAAGGGGGACGGAACTGTTTTCGTTTACCCCGCGCATCACAAATAGTGGTTCATCCGACTGAAGCGTACTTGACCACGTAACTCCAAGCCAACAGGGGCGTTTGGACCTCCGCTCGGGCTCGGCAAAAGGGGCTTACGGAGACCATTTTGGGAAATGCACCAAGTGCCTGTTATCATTCGACTTGTGAAAAAGTACGCAAGATTCGGATGAGCCCAAATAGTTCTGACCCCTTTTTACGCCCGAAGAAACACAACGATACAGGGAGCGGGGGCCAACATGATCATGCGGATGGAAATCGCCGGTTTCATAGGTTGCCGTCCTCCTTATTCTTGTATCAAGTCCACAATGCGCAGCGATCCCATGGGAATGCGCAGGGGGATGCTACGTTTACGAATAGGCAAGTCCTCGTTGCCCAGGATGTCGTGACAGCGGGTCCACTCCTCCTGCTGCAAGACGATTTCTACGTCCCGGTCATCGGGATCGAGATAACCCGGGTCCACCAGCGTGACCCGCAGATGCTTGGCATCGAGCCGGGCCGCCGACCAATGCGCTGCGCCCTTCACCAGCACTGGCAGTTTCGCTGCAGCTTCGCGCAGCGCCGCTTCGACCACCGGGCGGTATGCCGCCGGCCCGCGCGGCCTGCCGGTTTCATCGTAAAAGAATTGGCCGTCGGTGGAAATTTTGCGGGTGTAACGAACGTCGAGCCCCGGGAGCGTCGTATCGGGAACCATGGTCACCATGCCGTAGGGGGTGAGCGGCAGGAAGTTGCACATGCGGCGACGCACGCCGAAAGCATAGTTCGAGAAGTCATGGTCTAACAGCGGGGCGCCGCCCCAGTAACAATCGAGGCGGTCGAAGACCATCGCGGGGTGTTCATCCCTGGGATAGCTCTCGCGATGGCCGTTGGTACCGTGTCTCAGAAAGGCGGGCGAGGGCGGCGAGCGCATGCCCAGCGCAACTCCTGATAGACTGGCCAGTTCCGCCTTTCGGGGAATATAGACAATCCCTTTTTCCAGCATGTCGAAAAAGGGCAGCAACTGCATTTCCAGGGCCGCGGAAAACGGACCTTGGTGGATGCCGTTGAAGCAGATATCAGAACCCTGGGCGGCGCAAGAGACAAGGTTCCGCAGGTGATGCGAAAACACCTGCTGCGATGACCATTCCCACATGCGGTCAAAACAGGCATTGTCCGTCTCGGCCCGGCAGGCCCAGCGGTCGAACACTCCGCTTTGCCAAAGTCCGAGGCGCCCGGCCAGGCTCAGGTCCTGGGTGCGGCTGTTGGTTTCCTCCAGGCAGGGTACAAAAATGTCGTGGTAGCGCGGATCCATCAGCACCTTCTGCCAGAACGGCGTATAGACGTTGCCATTCCAAAAGATGTTTTTCGTGCGCAGGAGGATTTTCTTGCGGCCGAGTTGACGGCATTTTTCCGCCAGAGGCACGAAGATTTTCTCCACCACCTCGCGTTCCTGTTCGTCGAGTTGCTCCCCGGGTTCGGAAAACTCGAAGCCCCACAAATGTTTGGGCGCGGCCTTCAGCACGCGCTCGAACGTGGTGGGCGACATGTGCATGGCGGTGGTGTGACTCGCCTGCAGGACGAAATCCAAGCCTTTGGCCTCCCATTGTTCCGCCTGCGCCACCACTTCGTCGGCTGTCAGGTCATATTTGGAAAAAGCGGAACGGTCACGACACCAGAGTTCGCCCGGCTCGAGTTTCTGGCCCCAGGTGACGTGCGAGACAAAACGCAATTTCCGCCCGGCGTATGCCGGCCGGCGCAACTCCTCCGGCGTCCGCACGTGATACTCGTCCATCAGTAGGACGTCGGCGCCCCGCGGTTTCGGCTGATAGGCAGGGGCTTGAAACCGGGCGACCTGCGCCCTGAGAGTTTTCATGTTTGCGATGATCTTGGCCAGTTTCCCCACCGGCTTGGCATCGATAAAGGCCTGCTGCCAACCGGGCCGGTCCAGGTGAACGGCCACCACCTCGTCCCCGCCGGAAACCTCGCTGCCGCAATAGAGTGTGCGCGTGACGGGGTCGAAGGCGGCATTCGCATAGGCATAAGGCCCGGTCACCACTTCGCGGCAGGAACCATCCAGGTTATAGACGATCAGGATGTTTGCGAACTGGCCGATGATAAATTCGTCGTCGGCCAATTTGACGGGCACCAGCAGGTTCATCCGGTAAGGGACATTGGGGATGCGCGGATCGGATTTTACAAACCGCTGTTGGCCCGCCTGATCGAATGCCTGGATTTTGCCGTGGTCGCCCCACGTGCCGCTGAGCAGGATGTCCTGTTTGCCGTCATGGTCGAGATCCACCAAAGCCATGCTGAAAAATCGGCGGCCCGAGTTGGGGGCATACACGCCGAGGTTGGCAAGGCTCCAGATCCGGCTCAAGTCCCACGGCTCCACCAGCGACAAGCCCAACTTGCCGTTCAGCGCCAAGGTGGTCGTGGCCACGACGGCCAGGTCCCGCCCTTGGCCGAGGATATCGCCCGCGCGCAGGTGCCGGATGGGGACGCCCAACGGAAGTTGTCCGCGCCATTTTCCTTCCGCAGACAAGGCGTACAGGATTTGCTCCTCGCCGCCGGTTAGGATAATGCATTTGCCGTCCGCTTGTTTCGCGGCACACACTTGGAACAAGGGCGGCGTTTTCTTGAACGACCAGAGGCGCTTGCCATCCGGACCGATCGCATACAACACGCCATCGCCCGAGGCGACCAACGCTTCGTCTAGCCCGTCGCCATTGATGTCCGCCACGCAAAGGTCAAACGGGAAGTTCCCGCCGGTCTCCGCTTTCCAGCGCAACTGGCCGGTGGGGGTGTGACACAACACAACCCCATCGTAGGCCGCGCTGATGATAACCCGCCCGCCGCCGCGTTCCACGGTGGCCGGTTGCAGTTGGTACACAGTGTGTCCGCCGGTGGAAAAGATGCTTGCCGCCGGCTTTGCCCAACCCACGGTCGGAAACAGCATCGCGACTAACAGCCCGAACAATATCAGGGATTGCATGAAAAAGGGGTCAGAACTATTCTCGTCTATCCGGTTCATTATAACTAGTTCTGCCCCCTTTTTACGCGCTCGAAGAATTGGGCCAGATCGTTAGACAGCGGCATCTCGAAGTGCATCTCCTCGCCGGTGATCGGATGCACGAATCCCAACTCCACGGCACACAAGGCCAGACGCGGGGCACCGCTTCGATCGGGCTTCCCCGGGCGAAACAACGGCTGCCGGTAGACTTTATCCCCGCAAAGCGGGTGGCCGCTCTCGGCCAGGTGGATACGAATCTGATGCGTCCGCCCGGTTTCCAAGCGACATTCCACCAAGGTGTAGTCGCCGAGCTTCTCTACCGGCCGGACATGGGTTACCGCATGTCTGCCCGCGTTCGGCAGCGAAGTGCTCCCGCGGCGGCCATCGCCCCGATCGCGCACCAGCCGGGTTTCGATCGTGTGCGACTGCTTGATCTCCCCCTCGACGACGGCCAAATAGCGGCGGCAGATCGTGTGCTGACGGAATTGTTGTTCGAGGTGCTCCTGGGCCTTCGCCGTTCGGGCAAAAACCATCAAACCGCTGGTGTCTCGATCCAAGCGATGCACGGGCCGGAGCGGCCGCAGCCCGCTTTTGCCGCCCCGCCGCTCGACCTTGGCGATCACCCGGGGCAGAAGCTCGGTGAGCGTCGGCTGGAGTTGCCGTTTTCGTGCCGGCAGTTCGGCCTCGTCGGCATGTCGCGTGGAGGTCATCCCAGCCGGTTTTTCGACGACCACGACGTGCGCGTCAAGAAAGCGAATGCGCACGTCTTGTTCGCGCGCGGGGGCCGGCAGCGGTTGCGGCAGCACCTTGACGACGTCCTCCAGCCGCAGCCGGCGGCCGGCGTCGATGCAAAGGTTCCCGCTGAGCATCACGCGCCTATTTTGCAGCAAACGCCGAATTTCGGACCAGGATTTCTCCGGCAACCATTGGCGCAGCGCGGCGGCGATGGTCTCGCCGACTTGCCGAGGCAGCACGCGGAAGATTTGGCCCGTCGGGTCGCTCATGGCGATTGGTTCCGTGTAGCGGGGCCGTTTGCGGCCCGTGTCGCCCGTTTAGAATATCAGGTATAATGCCGGGACGAAAGCTTCGTTCACAGGGGACTGTCCCGATTTTCGCGGCACCAGCGACGCTGCTATGCGAAGGTGCTTGACCGCCGCGAAAATGGGACTGTCCCCCTTGGCCGCGGGAAGGACTCGCCGTGACTGAGACCATCGAGATTCGACCGACCGGCCCTCTGCGGGCGACCATCCGCCCGCCAGGCTCGAAGAGCATTACCAATCGGGCACTGATCTGCGCTGCCCTGGCCGACGGGCAAAGCCTGCTGATCGGCGCGCTCGACAGCGAAGACACGCGGGTGATGATCGAGGCCCTGCGGCAATTGGGCATTGCCGTGGAACACGATTCCGCGGCGGCGACGATTGGCATCGCCGGCTGCGGGGGCCGCGTGCCGGCCCAAAACGCCGAATTGTACGTCGCCAACAGCGGCACCACGGTGCGGTTCCTGGCGGCCATGTTGACCCTCGGTCGCGGCGTCTTCCGGCTCGATGGCGCGGCGCGGATGCGCCAACGGCCCATCGAAGACCTGCTCGCGGCACTGCGTCAACTCGGCGCCGACGCCGTTTCAGAATTGGGCAGCGGCTGCCCGCCCGTGGTACTGCGTTCCAAGGGACTTCCAGGGGGAGAGGCACACGTTGGCGGCGATATTTCCAGCCAATTCCTCAGCGCTTTGCTGATGGCCGCGCCGTACGCCTCCTCCCCCGTTGAACTCGCGGTCGAAGGGGAACTCGTGTCGCGGCCCTACCTTGACATGACGCTGGCCGTGATGGCCTCGTTTGGCGTCTCGGTGCGGGCCGGCGATCCCTGCCAGTTTCAGATCGCCGCCCCGCAGTGTTATCGCGCCCGCCGTTATGAGATCGAGCCGGATGCCTCGGCGGCCAGCTATTTCTTCGCCGCCGCCGCCATTACACGGGGCGAGATCACCGTGGAAGGACTGACCCGGTCGAGCATCCAAGGCGACGTGGCGTTCTGCGAGTGCCTGCAACGCATGGGTTGCGAGGTTCGCTACCACGCCGACCGCATTACGGTTGTCGGCCGCCCGCTGCACGGCATCGAGACCGACATGAACGCCATCAGCGACACGGTGCAAACGCTCGGCGCCGCGGCGCTGTTTGCCGAGGGAGCGACCGTCATCCGCGGTGTTGGTCACATTCGGCACAAAGAAACCGACCGCATCCGTGCATTGGCCACCGAGCTGCGCAAGCTGGGCGCTACGGTGGACGAGCGGGACGACGGCCTAAAGATCACGCCCGGCGCGCTCCGCGGCGCGGCGATCGACACCTACGACGACCATCGCATGGCAATGAGCATGGCGCTGGTGGGACTGGGCGTGCCCGGGGTGGTGATTCGCAACCCCGCCTGCACGGCCAAGACCTACCCCCAATTTTTCCGCGACCTGGAATCACTGCGTCGCTGAATCACCGCGGTGATTCCGCGCGGGTCGCCGGCTTTCGCCGCGAGATCGTTTCGAGCAGATCGTTGGCGCGGCGCAAGATTACGCTGCCTTGCTCCACGCAGTCGCAGCGGACGCTTGCGGGGTCGGTGGCGATGAGTTGTCCCTGACAGTGTTGGCAGACCACTTTCCTGCCAAGGTACTCCACCCGAATCTGCAAACGGCGTCCGCACGTCGGGCACTCTTGGACGAAATAAGTGGGATTGGACATGGCGGAACCTCCTGCCACCGGACGGCATCCCTTAGATAAGTCTGATTATCGCTTTCGCGCGAGTTTTGTCAATTACACTGCTCTCGTTTTTTTGAGACCCAACGACCGACCGTGGCGTATACTTCCCTTGGGTGAGGTCGCAACATGGTTGGACGGACGGGTGTTTTCATGCCGCGCGATTGCCTGAGAGCGGTTGGCCCCCGCTGGATAATGGGGGCTCTGGCGGTTCTGGTGCTAGCAACGCCGTCAGTCGCCACGGGCCAGCCCAAAGGGAAAACGATTCCGCCGTTTGAAGATGTCAAGCGGGCCGTGACGCGATATTTCCAGAACCGGACGGACTTCCAGCCGTCCGACCTCATCACCCGGGAAGACGTCGAGCCGCTGTTGGCGCAACTGCAAGCGATGGGCTTGCCCTTGGCCGACCGAGCCGACATTCTTCGGCGCATCCCCATAAAGGGGGAGTTCCTCGTCGAGCAATTGTCGACGCCCAAGGGCCGGCAGTTCATGCGAGGCATCGCCCAGTGCCCCGATGGCTATGATCGGCTTGACCGGCTCAGCCGCTTGCCGCGCGGCGAGCAGACCGTTCGCGACCTGATCAAGGGGCCCGGCGGACCGACTTTGATCAAGTATATGACCACGGTCAAGGGTGGCAACGAGTTGGGCAAGATGCTCTCGGAGGGTCCGCAAGGGGCCAATTTCAATGCGCCGACCGGCCGCATCTACACCGCCACCATGCTGCTCGACCGGCTGAAGCAGAGCCACACCGCCGCCACCAAGATGCGCTAACAGGTGGGCAGACATTGCGCTAACAGGGGGGCAGACATTCCTGTCTGCCACAGCAATTGCTGCAAGCAGGGCAGACAGGAATGTCTGCCCTCCTGATTCCGGCCCCTACTTGGTTCGCCGGATCGACTTGATTACGATCGGTTGGACGGGCGTGCGCTCGAAATCGGGCGTATCGCGGACTTCGGCCGCCGCCATCTTGTCGACCACGTCCATGCCTTCGGTCACCTCGCCAAACACGCAATAGCCGTAGCCTTCCGGCGTGCGATCCCGGTGATCCAGGGCCGGATTGTCGGCCACGTTGAAGAAGAATTGGCAGGTGGCGCTGTCGATGGCATCGGGCAAGCGGACCATGGACACCGTCCCGCGGCGGTTCTTCAGCCCGTTGTGGGCCTCGTTGCGGACCGGCGTGCGGGCCGGCCGCTCAGTCATATTCGTGCCGTAGCCGCCCGCCAACACACCCTGCCCACGGTACACCTGATGAACGATGGTTTGATCGTAGTGGGCGGCGTTGACGTAGGAGAGGAAGTTATCGACGGTCAGCGGGGCCTTTTCGGCATCGAGCTTGATGGTGATGTTGCCCAGCGATGTCTCGATCGACACGACAGGGTGGGCCGGATCGGAGGTCGGCTTGGTAAGGGCCGGACCACCGGACCCACCCGTTGCGGGGGTCGAGCCGCCAATGCTGGCCGCCGGGGGCTGGCCATCGCCGCCCCGGTTGCAGCCCGCCGCAGCCAATAGCACGAGCAGGTTTAGGCACGTTACCAGAGTGATCGGGCGTTGGTACACCGTAAGGTCTCCGTCGAAAAGTTGGATGCGTTGGCCGGTTGGCCCGATATCATCCGCGGAACGGAGTTTTGGTGCAATGTCAGTTTGGGGGGGGCCGCCACATTCAACTGTGCCCGAACCCTACGAGAAGAACTCCCACTTCCCCACCGCCTCGAAGGCGTTGCGGATATGCTCGATCGCGGGAAACCATTTGCCCGCCGGCCAGGTGACGGCAACCACGTCGAATCGGGCGGGGCGCTCCAGAAGTCCGTGGCGTTTCAGGAAGGTCACGGCCAATCGCGTGAGTTTGCGCTGCTTGAGCTGGTCCACGGCCTCGGCGGGAAGGCCGGCGTCGGGCGATTGCCGCGTCTTGACCTCGACGAAGACGATCGTGTCGCGATCGAGCATCACGAGGTCCAACTCGCCCGGGCCAAAGCGGTCGCCCCGGGCGAGAATCTTATAGCCGCGGCGCTTGAGATACCGTGCGGCGGCCGCTTCGCCGCGCTGGCCCAAAGTCTTCTCGGGCAATAGCCGCGCGAGCCAGCGGGACGCGATGCGACGCACGTTCATGTCTCCGCGACAGAAACTACTTTTTCTCGGCGGTGGCGCGGCGTTCCTTCAAGCGGACGGCCTTGCCGGTGCGATCGCGGAGGTAGTAGAGCTTGGCCCGGCGGGTCACGCCCGACCGCTTCACCTCGATCTTGGCGATCCGCGGCGAGTGGATGGGGAACTTGCGCTCCACGCCCTCGCCCTGCACGATCCGCCGCACGGTCACCGTCGCGCGCGTGCCGGAGCCGGCCCGGGCGATCACCAGACCGTTGAAGATCTGAATGCGCTCTTTGTCGCCTTCCAGGATGCGGCAATGCACGTCGACCGTATCGCCGACTTCAAAGACGGGCGGCTCGGGCTTGATGCTGCCCTTCTCGACCTGGGACATCAATTGATTGCTCATGGTTCTTCCTTTGCTTTACGTTTTGTAGTCTTCACGGTGCGTTTCACGCACCCTACGCTTAATCCTTCAGCAAATCCTTGCGACGTTGCAATGTTCGTTGAAGGCTGTTTTCTTCTCTCCAGCGGGCGATTGCCTCGTGGTCGCCGCCGAGCAGCACGGGCGGGACTTCGCAGCCCCGGTACTCTCTCGGCCGCGTGTATTGGGCACACTCCAGCCATCGCCGGCTGCCCGAGAAGGAATCGCACGCGCTGCTGTCTTTGTCTCCTAACACGCCCGGCACGAGCCGGATCACCGTTTCGATAATTGCCATTGCGGCGACTTCGCCCCCGTTGAGCACATAGTCGCCGATCGAGATTTCCTCCGGCTCGAGGATGAGCCGTATTCGTTCGTCGAACCCTTCGTAGCGGCCGCACAGCAGAATAATCCGCCGACGGCATGCCAACCGCTCCACGGCCGGCTGATCGAGCCGGCGTCCTTGCGGAGTGAGCATGACCAGGTGGCCGGCGTCCGGGTCTTGGCTCCGCACCGCTTCCACGCACTCGACGACCGGCTCGACTTTCATCACCATCCCGGGCCCGCCGCCGAAGGGCCGGTCGTCGACGGTATTGTGCTTCGTCTGCGACCAGTCGCGAACATTGTGCAGGCGGACATCGACCAGGCCCGCCTGGATCGCCCGCTTCAACAGGCTTTGCCCCAGGTATCCCTGGAATATCTCGGGGAACAGGGTCAAAACATCGAAGCGCATCGCAGGTGATCAACTCTTTTCTTCGGTGGAGGCCGCTTCGGCGGCAGTGGCCGCTTCGTCGGCAGCGGCCGCTGCGTCGGCAGTGGCCGCGACTTCGGCGGCAGGCGCTGCTTCCTTCGGCCGTTCCGCGCCGGGCTTGCGGCGGCCCTTGGCCGGCCTGTCGCCCTCTTCGCTGGCCGGCTTGGCCGGCTTCTGGGCCTTGGGCATCGGCGGCGGCGGCTCGGGCCGGCGGCGGCTCTGCGCCAAACGGTCCAAAGCGGCCTGCTGCGTCGCCACGTGGGTGCCGCCGGCGCCGTACTTCTTGATCAGTACCTGCACCTTGTCCGACGGCTGCGCGCCAACGCTGATCCAGTAAGCGATGCGCTCGCCGTTGAGGACGGCGCGGGCGTCGGTGTCGGGAACCAACGGATCGTAGGTGCCCAACTCCTCCAGCACGCGGCCGTCGCGCGGCCGGCGAATGTCCATCGCACAAATCCGATAGTAGGGCCGATGCTTCCGGCCGAACTTCTTCATCCGAATACGTACTGCCACACGTTCCTCCTGGTTGAGTTTTTGGTTTTCAGTGTTCAGTTTTTGTTTTGTGGGGTGCGTAAAACGCACCACAATCCCGCAACGGTGCGTTTCACGCACCCTGCTCTGATTTACCCTTCCGTTGCTCTCGCCGCTTGCGTCGCTGCTCGCGTTCTCGTAGTTGTTTTAATTTGGCGCGCTCTTGCGACGTGAGCCGCTTGCCGGTGCCGATCTTCTGTTTGGCCAGTTTTCCGCCGGGGTTCAACAGGCCGCCTTGCGTCAATCCCTGCATGGTGCGCATCCGCTCGCGCATGCCCATGCCCGACATCCGCTTCATCACGTCGGCGATGCCGTCGAATTGCTTGACCAGTTCGTTGACTTCGTGGGGCTCGACGCCGGCCCCGGCGGCAATCCGGCGGCGGCGGCTCTGGTCGATGACCTTCGAGGGGTTTCGCCGCTCGTCGGACGTCATGGAATCGATGATCCCGCCCAGGCGGCGCATGTCCTTCTCGGCGTCCACGTCGCCCAGCATGTCGGCCATGGCGCTCATGCCGGGCAACAGGCTTATGACTTTGTTCAGCGGCCCGAGCTTCTTCGTCTGCCCGAGCATCTTTTTGAAGTCGTCCAGGGTGAACTCGCCCTTGCGGAGCCGGGCCTCTTGCTGGGACATCTCGTCCTGGTCGAACTTCTGCTGCGCCTGCTCCACCAGCGTCAACACGTCGCCCATGCCCAGGATGCGGCCGGCCATGCGGTCGGGGTGGAACTCCTCCAGGGCGTCGAGATGTTCGCCGGTGCCAATGAACTTGATCGGCACGCCGGTCACTGCCTTGACCGACAGCGCCGCGCCGCCGCGGGCGTCGCCGTCGAGCTTGGTCATGATGACGCCGTCGAGTTCCAGCGCCTCGTTGAAGGCTTTGGCGCTGTTGACGGCGTCCTGGCCGGTCATGGCGTCGACGACCAGGTACACCTGGTCGGGCCCGATCCGCCGGTCGATCTGCGAGAGCTGGCCCATCAGTTCGGCGTCGACGTGCAGTCGGCCGGCCGTGTCGAGGATGACCACGTTGGCTTCGGAATCCTTGGCGTGCTTCACCGCCGCAAGACACAGCGCCACGGGGTCCTTCGCGTTGAGGTCGGCATAGACCGGCAGGCCGAGTTGTTCGCCCAGAATCTGCAACTGCTGGATGGCGGCGGGACGCTGCAAGTCGGCCGCCACGAGCATCGGCTTGCGGCCGCGCTGGAGGATCGAGCGGCCCAGCTTGCCGCACGTGGTCGTCTTGCCGGAGCCTTGCAGGCCGCAGAGCATCAACACCGAGACGTCGCCGCGGAGGTGGAGCGAATGGTCCACCGGCCCCATCAGGTTAATCAGTTCCTGATAGACGATGTAGACGAGCTGCTTGGTGGGATCGAGCGACTTGAGCACCTGCTCGCCGACGGCCTGTTCGCTCACCCGGCCCATGAAATCCTTGACCACGGAAAGACTGACGTCGGCCTCGAGCAGGGCGATCTGGACCTGGTGCAGGCCATCGCGCATGTTCGACTCGGTGAGCTTGCCGCGTCCGCGCAGCGCTCGCAGAGCCGAACTCAGGTTTTCCTGTAGTGATTCAAACATGGCGTCTAGGAGTCAGATCGCGCCCTTCGCGCGTAATCCCATATATTAACGAAGATTGTGTCACTTTGGCAATGCTGCCGGAAGCGACAATCCCCCGGTTTTATTCCTATTCTAGCAGTCAGTTCTCACGGCAGTCAATTGTCCACTTTCTTCGGCATCAGCGGCAATTTCGTTGCAACGGGAATAACCTGTCGTGGAGCCGATTCAGCGGACGCCGGCCCGTTGGCAGGCCGGAACTCGTGCTGTAACGCATTTCCCAGAAACATGTTATGACCTTCTTGCCGAGGCCCGAAGATGGACCGGGCATGGCGACGAACACGAAGGATTCTTCGAAATTCTTTTCGGCTCGGAATTTCCCCGCTGGACGTGCCGGGCAGGCGGGGGATAATACTTGCTGAGGGGGGGAGGGTTTCCGGGAAAATAATGAAGTTGACACGTTTCGCCCATAAACCTAGATTTCTCCAGTCGAGCTTACACCTTTGAAGATTCCGGAGCTTTCAACCATGTTGCGCAAAACAGGACTGCTTCTGGTAGTGGGTCTTCTGGTCGGTTCGCCCTGTTTCGGACAGGAGTGGGCCAAAAAGATGTTTAAGAAGACCCAGCACGATTTCGGCACGGTCGCCCGGGGGGCCAAGGCCGAATTCGCCTTCGAGTTCGAGAACATTTACCTGGAAGACGTTCACATTGCCAGTGTTCGGTCGAGTTGCGGCTGCACCAGCGTTCGGGTAGACAACCCGCTGCTGAAGACCTACGACAAAGGGGCCATCGTCGCCACGTTCAACACCAGTTCCTTCCTCGGGCAACGGGGCGCCACACTCACCGTGGTCATCGACAAGCCGTTCTATGCCGAAGTGCAATTGCACGACAGCGGCTATATCCGCAGCGACGTGGTCGTCGAGCCGGGCAGCGTGCAGTTCGGATCGATCGATCAAGGCATCGCCTACGATCAGCGGGTGACCGTCAACTATGCCGGCCGCGGCGACTGGCGAATCAACGACGTCAAGAGTTCCAACCCGCACATTACCGCGCAGGCCGTTGAGACGGGCCGCTCCTACGGCCAGGTGTCCTATGAGTTGCGGGTCCGCGTTGACCAGAACACGCCGGCCGGCTACCTCAACGACCACCTGATGCTGGTCAGCAACGACGCGCAGTCGACGCAGATTCCGGTGTTGGTGGAAGGCCGCATCTCGGCGGGAATCACGGTCAGCCCCGCCGCCCTGTTCATGGGCGTGGTGCAGCCGGGTCAGAAGGTCACCAAGCAATTGGTCGTCAAGGGCAAGAAGCCGTTCCGTATTCTGGGGATCTCCTGCGACGACAAGTCGTTCCAGTTCGACACCTCGGCCGAGACCACGCCCAAGGAATTGCACCTGATTCCGGTGACGTTCCTGGCCGCCGGCGAGTCGGGCAAAGTGACCAAGACGATCAAGATCGAGACCGACATGGGCGAGACCGCCCCGGAACTGGCGGCCTACGCCGTGGTGGCGGCCCCATAGGCGACCGCTCGCAGGGGACTGTCCCGATTTTCGCGGCGAGGAGAGCGCTGCGGCGTGAAATGGCTTGACCGCCGCGAAAATGGGACTGTCCCCTTGACGCATATAAGCGATGAGTATCCGTCAACGGCCGGCGCGAGTCGGCCGTTGGGGTTTCTTGCCGGGACATTGCGTGCGGCACTGGCAGCCCGGCGCGCTTTTCCGCCGAGCCGCCCGTAGGACATAGCGGGCGAGGTATACTGCCGCCGCCACGACCGCGCACGCCGTCGCGATGTCTTGCCAAGTGATGGTCATCATCCACCAATCCACATTCCCAACTGGTATGTCAGCAAGGCTCCCACATACGCCAGCGTCGTCATATAACCGAAGGTGAATGCCGGCCAGCGCCAACTGTTGGTCTCGCGGCGGATCACTGCCAGCGTGGCGGCGCATTGGGCGCATAAGGCGAAAAACACCATGATCGAGAGCGCCACCGGGACGTTGAACACCGGTTGGTCGGCGCCGTCCCACGTAACGCTGTGCAACTTGGCGCCCCACTCTTCCTCCGGCCTGCCCGACGGGCCGTCGGCCGCTTCGCCCAGATTGTACACTACGCCGATGGTGGCCACGACGATCTCCCGTGCCGGCAGCGAAGCGATCACGGCACACCCGATCCGCCAATCCCAGCCAAGCGGCTTCACGGCCGGCTCGATGACTCGCCCCATGCGGCCCAGCAGGCTGTTCTGCTGTTGCTGCTGCGGCGTGGCTTGAGGGTCGTGGGGATAATACAGCGCGGCCCAAACGAGGATCGAGACGGCCAGGATCAGCGTGCCCGCGCATCGCAAAAACACCCATCCCCGCTCGGCCACCCGGTATGCCACGGTGCGCGGCGACGGCCACTTGTAGCTGGGCAGTTCCATCACGAACGGCGGCGTCTGGCCGCGCAACAGCGTCCGTTTCAACACCGTGGCCGCGGTCACGGCGGCCAGAATCCCAAGCAAATAAAGGCCGGCGAGCGTGAGTCCTTGCAGGTTCAAGAGCCCGCCCAGGTAGCTTTGAGCCGGGATAAATGCGGCGATCAACAGGGCGTAGATCGGCAGCCGGGCCGAACAGGTCAGCAGCGGGGCCACCAAAATCGTGGTCAACCGGTCGCGTTCGTTCTCGATGACGCGCGTGGCCATGATGCCCGGCACCGCGCAGGCGAACGACGAGAGCATCGGAATGAACGACTTTCCGCTCAGCCCGACGCGGACCATGATGCGATCCATCAAGTAGGCCGTGCGAGCCATGTAGCCGCAGTCTTCCAACACCGCCAGAAAAGCGAAGAGGATGAGGATCTGCGGCAGAAAGGCGAAGACGCCGCCGACGCCGCCGATCACTCCGTTGACCAACAGGCTCCGCAACGCCCCGTCGGGCATCTGCGATTCGACCCATCCGCCGGCAGCGGACGTGGCGGCCTCGATCCACTGCATTGCCGGCCGAGCCCCCGCAAACACCGACTGGAACACCGCCAGCATCACCACCGCGAAGACCAGGCTGCCCCACAAGCGATGCGTCAACGCGCGATCGATGCGGTCGCTGATCGTGGTCCGGTATTGGCTGGGCTCGGCGATTACGCCCTGAAGCACTCGCCGCGCCCAGTCGTAGCGGGCCGTAGTCTCCACCGCCGGCACCGGGCAGCCGACCGCGGCCAGCCGCAACCGGGCGGCCTCGATGTGGCGGCCAAGCCGGCCGTCGTCGTCGCTGAACAGGGCCCGCTGCAAGTAGCCGTTCACGTCCAGCAGCAGACGCCGCAGCAGACATCGCGGCAGTATCCCCGGCACCGCAATCCTGGGGCGTTGAACCTCGAAATGCCCAGTGCCGCCGGCCGCCGTTGAATGACCCGTCAACAGAGAATCCAACAGCGTGACCTCATCCTCGAACGGCTGGGGGAACAGAGACACGTTATGATGCGGCAGGGGCGGCACTTCCGTGGCAGGCGGGACGCCTGCACCACAAACGACGCTCGCCACCAACGCCTTCAGGCGCGCCATGCCGATCCGCCGATTGGCCTGAATTGGCGCAACCGGGACGCCCAGTTGCCGTTGGAGCCGGTCCACGTCGATCTGGATGCCGCGATCCTGGGCGACGTCGAGCATGTTAACGGCCACGACCGTGGGAAGCCCGAGTTCCAATACTTGGCTGACGAGGTACAGATTGCGCTGCAGATTGCCGGCATCGACGATGCAGAGCACGGCGTCGACCGGGGCGACGTCGCCGTAGCGACCCAACAGCACGTCCACGGCAACCATCTCGTCGCGGGAACGCGGGGCCAGGCTGTACAGCCCAGGCAGATCGATCACGTCGAGCCGCCGCCCGGCAAGCTCCATGCGGCCAATCTTCTTTTCCACTGTTGCCCCGGGATAGTTGCCCACGTGCTGACGCATGCCGACCAGGGCGGTGAAGAGCGTCGATTTGCCCGTGTTCGGGTTGCCGATCAGGGCAATTGTCAGGGTGCGTGCTGGGGTGGCGGTTGTCATAGACTCAACATCACACACGCGCAATCGCGCGGGGACTGGTTCATTTTTCGGGGAGAAGACGCATTTTGCGGACAAACGGTTGAACGAAAATATGGACCTGTCCCCTTCCCGCGGCTTTATACGGCCGGCTCGACCAGGACGTGCAGCAAATCGTTGGACCGCAGACAGACCTTGCTGCCGGCCAGCCGGATAATGCACGGATTGCCGGGCCGGAACATCTGGATCTTGGTGCCGCCGCGCAGTCCAAACTCTTCGAGGCGGTGAACGTGGTCGGGATGCCCGATGATGCGGCTGATCCGGGCCGACTGTCCGGCCAACAGATGCTTCAAGGGGACGGCGGCGGCGGGCGAACGGGTCTTCACGGAGTGGTAAACCAGGTTGTGAGGGTAAGACGGCATAAATTGAGACTCAGTCTCAGTCTCACTCCATTCTAAGGCGCTTACCCGTTCCTTGCAAGGCCAGAAAGAAGAAAAGCTCTGTCCCGCATTTCTCACCACGGTGGGGCAGACATTGCTACGGCGCCTTCACCGACACGCCGTGCCATACCACCAGCGGCTTCGTTCCGCTGTAGCCCGCGAGATTCTGGGTCGGATTGCTCACCACGCCGCCGAGAACCAGCACCCGGTCGCCGTCCTTCATTTCCAGCGGGCGATCACTGAGCACCATGATGGTCTTGTTGGGGAAATCGGCCAGATCAATGGCGGCGCCGCTGAGCGGGCCTTGGCTCTTGACGGCCTTCACAACCCCAGCCAGAAGGATTCCCCCCTTCAGATCGGCGTCGCCGTCCAATCGGCCGCCCGCCAAACGGCCGATCTCGTTGAAAAGATCCGCTTGCCGAGCAATCTTCTCCAGCACTGTCCGCACGGCCTGTTGGCGGTCGGCAAGTTGAGTGTCGGTGGGATTGGGCTCGACAAACGTCGCCGCCTCGCCCAGGCGACAGAACTCGGCAAAGACCTCGGGCGTCATTCGCGCGCCATCGCCAAGGGCATCGTTGGCGGCCTTCAGGGCCTTGCCCAGGTCGTCGGAGGTGAACTTCGGCGCGTTGCGTGGGCCGACCTTGTCGGCCGCCTCGGGTTTCGGCGTCGCCTCCGGCGCGGCCGGCTCGGCGAGCGGCGCAGACTTCTCCGCGGCGGCATCGGGAGCTGGCTTTTTCTCCTCCGCGGCCGGCGGAGTCTGAGGTTTGGGTTCCTCCTTGGGCGCCGGTTTCGGTTCGGCCGGCTGTGGCACGGCCGGCTTGAGCGGTTCCTCGACCCGCCGTTTCCGCACACCGCCCTCCGGCCGGGATGGATCGAACGTCAATTGCTCGATGAACGGCATCCCGAACTTGGGCAAGTCGAATTGCGGCCCCTGATACCAAGCCAATCCGTAGTAGGCGAACAGCGTGCCGGCCACCCCGCCCGTGACGATTTCGATTGCCGCCTGCAACATGCTCTTTGGCTGCCGCCGCCTTCTCTTTGGCGCCGGCTTGGCGGCTGCTTCGGCCTTCTCCGCCGGCGCTCCTTCGACCGCGCCTTCAGCCTCTTGCGTCGCGGCAAACAGCGGATGCTCTTCAATCGCCTCGACGCCCTCCTCTCTCTCCGTAACGATGTCGTAGTCATCGCCAAACGGATGCCCCTCGACGAACGGCGCTTCAGGCGCGATCGCCGCCGATTCAACGGCTGTAAGCGGGGCAACCAAAATAAGTTCGGGCGGGACCAGCGCCAGTGCCTCGCTCAAAGGATACTCGACACTGCACAGCGGGCAGCGCACCATCGCGGCCGAATCGGCCCCCGTGGGGATCGCTACCTGCCGCTGGCACTTCGGACATGTGGAAATCGCAGACATCGTTAGACTCCGGAGATTCTTGGCCAATCTTAGCTATTTTAACCAGAACTCCCGGCAATTGCCAATTGATGGCTCATTGGTGTGCGGCCAGATTTTCTGGCAGTAGGTCCCGCCTGCCGGGCGGGATCTCAGGCGCCTTCGAGAGCCTCGCTCCCACCATAAATCCGATGTTGGGGTGGCAGTTGTACTGCCACCCCGATAGAAAGGTATGGGTGGTAGTACAACTGCCACCCCAACCTAGGGGCATTTAGTCATGCTGTGCCGTTTCCGCAATCGCCGCTACCCAATCCGGTACAGTGCGCCCATTTTCGCCCGGAGGTGTTCAATCAGCGGCCCGGCGGAAAGCGGACGCCCGGTTACTCGTTGGACCAGTTCGGCCGCCGTGTACCGCTGCCCGTGCCGATGGATTTTCTCCCGCAGCCAGCCGAGCAGGGCGTGGAACTCGCCCCGGGCGAACTGCTCGGACAAGCTGCCCAACTCGGCCTCGGCCTGGGCAAAGAACTGGGCCGCGTAGAGGTTGCCCAGCGAGTAGGTGGGAAAATAGCCGACCAGGCCCGCGCTCCAATGAACGTCCTGGAGCACGCCGAGCCGGTCGTTCGGCGGCGTAATGCCCAGGTACTTCTGATATTTCTCGTTCCATGCCGCCGGCAAGTCCGACACCTTCAGCTCGCCGTCCAACAGGGCCTGCTCCAGTTCGAACCGCACGAGGATGTGCAGGTTGTAGGTGGCCTCGTCGGCCTCGACGCGGATCAGCGACGGGCGGACGTCGTTGATGGCGAAGTAGAAATCGTCGATCGGGACGCCGCCGAGGGCCTCGGGAAAGCTCTGCTGCGCCTGCGGATAGAAGTGCGTCCAGAACGCCCTGCTGCGGCCGACGAGGTTTTCCCACAGCCGCGATTGCGACTCGTGGATGCCCAGCGAAACGGCCTCGCCCAGCGGCAGGCCGTAGTTCTCCGGCGGCAGCCCCTGCTCGTACATGCCGTGCCCGGCCTCGTGCAGGATGCCAAAGAAGGCCGCGTTGAAGAACTGCTCGTCGTAGCGGGTGGTGATGCGGTGATCGTTGGGACCGAGTGAGGCACAGAACGGGTGGGCGGTCACGTCGAGTCGGCCGCGGGCGAAGTCGAAGCCGATGGCCGTCGCCGCCCGGCGGCCCAGGGCATCCTGCACGTTGCCGTGGAACTTGCCGTGCAGGATTGAGGCGTTCGGCTGCCGGCCGCAATGCTGGATTTCGGCCGCCAACGGCACCAACTGCTCGCGCAACCCCGCCAGCACGGGCCGGACGTTGGCCGTCAGCTCTTCTGGCTCGTATTCATCCAGCAGGGCGTCGTAGGCGCATTGGCTGTAGCCCAAGGCTTCGGCTTGTTGGCGTTTCAACTCGAACATCCGCTCGAGCAGCGGCCGGAACGTCGGGAAATCGTCCTTCTGCCGGGCTTCCTGCCACGCCTGTTGGCCGAGGACGGCCGTCCGGGCGAGTTCTTCCACAAGGCTCTGCGGCAGCTTGACCTTCTTGTCGTGCTGCCGCTTCAGCCGGCGAATGTTCACCGCCGCGGAAGAAATGGGGACTGGCTCCGAGCCGCGATCGACCAAACCCGACAAGTTGGTTTCCGGCGAGGTGCCTGTCACCATTTCTTCCAGAGCGGCGGTCAGTTCGGCCAACTGCTCGCCGAACTTCGGATCGACCCACCGTTTGTGGATCAAGCCGGCCATGAGCGTACACTGCTCCGCGCGGTGTTCGGCCCCGGCGGCCGGCATTTGCGTGCGCTCGTCCCAGGCCAGAACGGAATCGATCGAGGTGAACACCGCCGTGCGGCGGGCGTACCGGCAGACATCCTCGTAAAGCTTTGCAACGTCGTTGGGCATGGAAGACCTCCAAGCCCCAAAGCATACTGCGGCGCGAAGAAGGCCGCAAGCGGCTAACCCGCATTTCTCATCACACGGGGCCAATCCACCACACAGTGTATGGTGGGGCAGACATTCCTGTCTGCCCTGCTTGCCGACATTTCAAGGGCAGACAGGAATGTCTGCCCCACCGTGGTGAGAAATGCGGGCTAATGCGCGCCGAAGTCGCGCTCAATCTCCCGAGCCTTATTGCTGAAGCTCCAGTACTCCATGTTCTTATCGGTCGGCCGGGCCTGCCGCACCGTCTCGCCCATCGACTTGTCTTCAAAGCCGTCGCCGCGGAGATCCAGATTCTTGGTTTGCGTGCAGCCGGCAATCGCCGCGCACAGCACCAATGCCGCCAGTGCGGGCAACCAGTCCCAGGCCGACGTTCCGATGCGGAGTTTCGATAGGGCAGTCATGGCTCGACGCGCTCAACAGAGAAACCGGGAAAAGGGCCGGAAGTGTCCCAAAATCGGGCCGCAAGGTCCAGACCAGTTCGGCATGTGCCGTAACGTGTTGCAGGAAAACAACTTGCATGCCGTACCGTGTCATGGTGCAAGGTCAGAACTCCAACTTGCGCAACGCACGCAAGCCCATCCGCAAGGGAAGGATGGTGGCCAGAGTTCCCAGCAAGAGGCTTGCGGCGGTGCCCGCCATCAGCCAGAGCCTGAGCCACCACATCATCGCGGCCTGCTCGCTAACGCCCCGCACGACGCCGGTGTACGACGCGGCAAGATAAAAGTGCATTGGCAGGGCCGTTAGCAGCACGATAACAAAAATATACAGCGTGCTGACGACGAGGTTCAACGTGCCGCCAAAGCCGGCGGCGATTCGCGCCGGCGACTGCTCGCGAAGGTTCGGCAGCCGGGCGCCCAAGCCCACGGCGATCGCCGCGAGCCCCAGGCAAAGCACCAGGCACGTCAACTGATGGCTGGCCAGCACCATCGGCGACACGTTGAGCATGGCGTCGCTCAGCAGGATCAGCGCCGAGCAGGGGATGATCGACCCGCCGGCGGCGAAGAGGAACTTGCTCCACAGAATGGTCTCGCGGCCGACCGGCAACAGGCCGAGAATCCAGAATCGCCGGCCTTCGAGGCTTATCATGGGGAAGATAAAGCGGGTAGTGAACGTCGACATCAGCAGCCCGACAACCGACAGGTTGAGAAAGCTGACCATATTCACCCAGCCGATGTAGTAGATGTCGTAGGTGAAGCGGCGGATGTTCAGAAAATACAGGGCCAACAGACCGAAGAAGATCAGGAATTGCGACCATTGCAGCGGATCGCGGCGGAACAGCCGCAGGTCCTTGATCAGCAACAGCCGCATGGCCGGCGGGAGCCCTCGGACGGCCCAGGATAGCGAGCGGTCGAAAGTTCCCGGCCGGGCCCGCTTGCGGCGCGACTCCCGGCCCCACAGTCCGCTGTAGGCTTCGCGGTAGATGCGGCCGGCGGTCCAAATCGCCAGTTGGCGGAAGAAAAGCGCGTTGGAAATCATCAACGCCAGGAACAAAATGCTCTCCGACCATGCCCTGGCGGCGGCGTCGAGCAGCCCGGAACTCAGCCACCAACTCGGCAGCAGCCGCTGCTCGGAGAACTGCAGCCGGCCGAGTATCTCCAGGAACCAACCAGGCGTCAGCAGGTCGCTCTCCGGGCCGGTCAGCAACGACCAACACATCCACGCGGCGCCGCAGAGCAAGAGCAGCCCGCCGAACATCAGCGCCGCCAACCGGTTATCGGGAATGCGGCGGACCACCCACAGACAAAGGATTGCGCCCACGGCGACCGGAATATAGATGAAAGCCGCCAGGAAGGGCGGCAGCATCGCGTAGTAGTACCACGGCGCCTCGGCCACGATGCCATAGGCCAGCAAAATGGGACTTCCCAAGAGCATGAAACCCCAACTACTGAAGAAGATGGCTTCGTGGAACTTATGGAGGAACACGCGCTCGGTTCGCGCCGGCATGGTCAGCAGCAGGGTGATTTCGGGCGACCGGAACAGCGAGCCGTACAGGATAATGCCCGAGGAGAAGACCAGCATCAGCAGCAGCGCGGCGAAGAACGCGCCGAGCACGGCGCCTACGGTGCGCGCGTGGGTTTCCGGATGCGGAATCGCCGCTTGGAGGAATCGGAAACCGTCGGCGAACATCCAAAACATGCCGCTCCACAAGAGGATCGTCAGCATCAGAACCAGCGATGCGCGAAAACGCGCCTGGGAAAAGGTCTGCCGCAGCAGGGTTCGCGCGATCCGATAGCGCATCCGCCCAAATACCCGCGACTCGTCCTCGGCCGAGAGGAAATCGCCCAGCGGCGGATAGGCGGCGTGCATGCGGTTCATGCGGTCGTGTCACCGGTCAATTGGAGAAACAGCGGCTCGAGTGCGGCGTGGGGCGAGGCCAGCTCCTGCTGCAACTCCGCCACGGTGCCCAGGAAATGCAAGCGGCCGCGGTCCATGATTCCGATGCGGTTGGCGATTTCTTCCGCCACGGCCAGGGTGTGCGTCGACATGAAAACGGCCACTCCCGCGGCGGCCTGGGCGCGCAGCAGATCCTTGACCATCCGCACGCTGCGCGGATCGAGTCCGATCATCGGCTCGTCGAGCACCAGCACGGCCGGGTCGTGCAGCAAGGCCGACGCCAGCACCAGCCGCTGCTTCATGCCGTGCGAGTACGTCTCGGTCAGGTCGTCGACGAAGTCGTCCAGCTCGAAGTCGCGGCATTGGCGCCGGACGCGGTCGTCCACGGCGGCGCGGTCCAAGCCCCGCATTTCCGCGGCGAACTCGAGAAACTCGCGGCCCGATAGTTTGTCGTAAAGGAACGGTTCTTCCGGCACGTAGCCCATGCAGCGGGTGGCGCGGCGCACGTCGCCCACCAGATCGCAGCCGCACGCGACCACGCTGCCCGACGTCGGCCGCAGCAGACCGACGAGCATCTTGATGGTCGTCGTCTTGCCGGCGCCGTTGGGCCCCAACAGCGCGAACAACTCGCCGGGCGGGACCGTCAGCGAGAGACCGTCCACCGCGACTTTGCGGGCGTAGTTTCGCGTGACATGGTGAAACTCAATCATGGAGACCCTACTTCAGGCTTCTTGCGGAATCCGCCCTTTCGCTGCTCGATCTCCACGTTCCACCAACGTGGCCCGGCCTTTTTCTCCAATTCCACGGCCCGGTCGTCGGGCAGGCGGAGAAAGGTCATGGTGCAGTCGAACAGCATGATCTGTTGCTTCAGCACGGCGCCGTCGCGGCGGACCCAGAGCTTGCCGCGCGCGTTCTGATTGCCCCCGACGCTGCCGCCCGGATCGCTGCGATAGACGACCAGCCAGGCATCGACCATGCGGCCGTCCCAGCAGACCGGCTCCGAGCCCTCCACGGTGGCGCGAAATATTTCCAAAGGGTTGTTGGCCGGCCGCAACGGACTATAGACGGGGACGGTCCATGTTTGCCCGGCCCGCAGCCCCGGCAACCGGGTCTGCGGCGATAGCGCATCGCCCAGCAGAGAATCGGAAGGCAGGTAGGCCTCGTTGGCGAACGAGAAATCGCCGCTGCGAACCACCAACTGAAGTTGCTTGCCCTCGACATCCCCGCGCACGCGGATGACTTCGTTCAGTGGATCGAGCTTCACGACCGACTCGAACCGCACCAGCCGACCCAGCGGATCGATGAACAAAACGCTGCGGGCGTCCATTTTCAGGCCGTCGACCGGGCGCTCCATGAGCCGAACCAAGGTCCGCAGCCAGCCGGGCGTCATCTCTTCCAGCGGCAGCGCGTCGAAGTGGACCCGGCCGCGGATTTCGGTCAGGCCGCTCGGCTGCGCGGCCGTGCTGCTGAGCGCCCAGCCCACTGGGCGGTCGTTGAACATCAGCCTCCAGCCCGCGGGCGGTTCTTTCTTTTGGGCTTCGATGATCGTCTGGTAGTTGGGCGGTTCGCCCACCAGCAGCGGCGGCAATACCTTCTCCGTGACCAGCCAACCCATCGTGGCCAGCCACAACACCACCACCGTCGCGTTGAACCATCGACTGTGCATCGGTCCCATCCAGTGCCAGCTTTCATTCTAGCAGATATTGGGCCAAAACTTAAGTCGTTGCGGGGCATGGAGTAAAGTATCAGGCACACGCCGTGTGCCGTCGGTGGCGGTTGGGACGTGCATTGCCCGTCGAGCGGACGGCACACGGCGTGTGCCTGATACGCTGAGCAGTTGTTGGTCAACAGGACCCCGGTTTCTCCAATTCTTTCACCCTTTGCCGGGTTCCGGCCGCTCATTCATTCATCCATCATCATTCATCCTTCATCATTCACCCTTCATCATTCCCCGTAAGCCCGATCGTAGCACACCGGCTGGCCCAATTTCTAGTGGAAAAACGGCATAGGTCCGCTCGGCCCCTTGGGGATTTTCTTGCCGCATGGTAGATTTGGGTAATCTAGGGGTATCGAGACCCCAAAGCATAATGGGCTTTGCGCCGTGAAGCGCGCGCGTGCGGCGATCCGGGTGAGACGGTTACGGTCAAGTTCGGCGGGACACAGGCCGGCGAAAACAAGAAAGGCGGAAAAATGACGCCCATCAAAAACACCATTCTCGCCCACGGCGTCCTGTTGCTGGCGCCGCTGGTCGCGCTACACGCTGCCGAGCCTGCGACGAAACCAAATATTGTGATCTTGTTGGCCGATCAGTGGCGGGCCGCGGCGACCGGCCATGCGGGCGACCCGAACGTCAAGACGCCGACCCTCGACCGGTTGGCCGCGAACGGCGTCCGGTTTCGCAACGCGGTCTCGGTGTGCCCGGTCTGCACGCCTTACCGGGCGGCCTTGATGACCGGCCGCTGGCCGACTTCCACGGGAATGTTTCTCAATGATCTCTATCTGCCCGACCGCGAATTGTGCATGGCCGAGATCCTCAATCGGGCCGGCTACGCGACCGCTTACATCGGCAAGTGGCATCTGGACGGGCACGGCCGCGGCAGCTACATTCCCCCGGAGCGCCGGCAGGGTTGGGAGTATTGGAAGGCCGCGGAATGCGACCACTCCTACAACCACTCCCACTACTATGCCGGCACTTCGAGCGAAAAGAAGTTCTGGGACGGCTACGACGCTTTTGCCCAGACTAAGGACGCGCAGGAGTATATTCGACAACGCGCGCGGCAGGGCCAGCCGTTCGCGTTGATGGTCGCCTATGGTCCGCCCCATTTCCCCCACGACACGGCCCCGCAAGCCTGCAAGGAACTTTATCCGCCCGAGAAGATCCAGTTGCCGCCGAACGTGTCCGAAGCGATGCGGGCGAAGGCACAGCGCGAGTCGCAGGGGTATTATGCCCATTGCACGGCGCTGGACAAATGCGTGGCGGACGTGCTCGGCGCGCTGAGCGAGACCGGGCTGGAAGAGAAGACCATCGTGCTATTCACGTCGGATCATGGCGAGATGATGGGATCGCACGGATGCCCGCCCAAGATGAAGCAGCAGGCGTGGGACGAATCGGCCCATGTGCCGCTGCTGGTGCGTTATCCGGCCGCGCACGGTCGCAAGGCGCGCGTCGTGGAAACTCCCGTGACCACGCCCGACATCCTGCCGACCTTGCTCGGGTTGGCGGGCGTAGCCATTCCGGCCACGATCGAGGGCGAAGACCTCTCGTCGTTGATTCGCGGCGGCAAGGAGCAACCGGATCGGGCCGCGCTGTACATGGGCGTGGCGCCGTTTGCCGGCGGCGGCTTCAACAAGGAGTATCGCGCGATTCGCACCAGCCAATACACCTACGTCCGGGGCCTAGAGGGACCCTGGCTGCTGTTCGACGACGAGAAAGACCCGTATCAAATGAGGAATCTCGCGGCCGTGCCGGAATATGCCGCGCTCGGCCGGCAATTGGACGATCGCCTGCAAGCCGCCCTGCGGAAAAACGGCGACCCGTTCCGCCCCGCCGCATACTATATCAAGCAGTGGGGACTGAAGGCTGCTCCCGGCGGCAGCATCTCCTACGCCCCCGGTGCTCGACCCCAGACGCCGCAACGACAATGATCCCAGGACGGTCACGACAAAGAGGTCGGAGTTGGGAATCTCGCGAGGCCGTCTACGCGGGCGGCTGGTTCGATCGTCGAGTCTCAGTTTTCGGCAAAGGCGATCCACTCATCCACGCTGCGTCAGGATAGATCGTTCTGACGCGATTTACTTGCCCAAGATAAAGTGAGACTCGCAACCTATTGTCGTGCCTGTAGTTACGTTGATTGTTTGGCGTTTGCGGAGGGAATTTTTCCATTTTCCCGGTAACCTTCTTCCTCTTTTGCTTCTCTAAATGATAGAGGGACCGAGATCCAAGGATTCCAAGACCATGAATTGGTAAGAAGGCATTCAAGACAGCAAACGTCGCAAGTCCTTGGCGGACAACGTGAACGAGATTATTGCCAGGACAAGCTGGCGGAATCTCGGATTTTCCAGCGACGAATATGCGGCCTGAGTTGCGAAGAGTATAATGGGTAAATGACCTACCGTGGTCAATCAGTGAGGCAGCGTCAGCGTACCTAGTCCCCGTTGCTCGCCGTGCAAGGCAGTGGCCTTGCGCGCGGGCCGTTCTTGGCCGGGTGGTTTTCCTTGTGTAATCCGCGCGTGCTTTTCTGCGCGCGGTTTTTGGCGTGCGGCGCTCATCGTGAGTATTACGAGTCCCAAACAATCGAATCCGAAATGAGGAGAGAGTGACATGAACTTGGCCTTGGTTATCCAGACCGCTCATAACCGGACAGTACTGATGCTATGGAGCAGCTTCTTGGTTTGTTGCATGGTTTGTGTGCTGGTGTTCGGCCAGGGGCAGGCCTCGGGGGCGGCCTTCATGGGCCTGGGCGACTTGGCTGGGGGACATTTCGGCAGCGAAGCCTAAGGCGTGTCGGCCGACGGCTCGGTGGTTGTCGGCACGAGCGTCTCTACCTCAGGCGATGAGGCCTTCATCTGGGACAGTACCAATGGTATGCGTAGCCTCACCAGTGTGCTCCAAAACGATTATGGCATGAACTTGACGCGCTGGACGTTGTCCGGTGCTCAAGGCATCTCGGCGGATGGCCAGACGATCGTGGGATATGGGAAGAATCCTGCCGGGAATAATGAGGCGTGGATGGCGAACATCCCCGAACCCTCAACCTTCGTCCTGCTAGCCATCGGTGCCGTCGGGTTTCTCGCGTGGGCTTGGCGAAGGCGTAAGCGCGCGTAGGCTTTATCCTTCTACCAAACACCAAACAGGCCATGAGCCCGCCGCGGGCTTGCGGCCTGTCTGTGTTTTGCTTCCGGGGCTCTCGGCCTCGGACGCAGCAGAAGCCTTCGCCTCATCCCCAGGAAAATGCGGCGTTCGCGCCTATTACCGGAAGAGCCGCGAAATTACGCGAATCAGCGCCCTTCTGGCGTAGGGAGCTGAAACCGGGTACGCTTTCGGGGGATGGCGACTGCAATTTGCTCAAATCTGTAATGTGGATATCCACCCGACGCACGAAAAGCGGCGATAATTCGCCGCACTCCATCTGCCCCTGCCCCTCTTTCCCTAGCGACCCCCTTGCGGTGGCAATGGAAAGATGCGGCAGGGCTTCCCGGTCTTGCGGGGCGGCCGTTTGTCGCGTATCTTGACCCTATTGACGTTTCCCTTGAAGGAGCATGATATGCCTCAACTCGTGATCCCCGATATTGACGATGGAACCTTGAAACGCCTGCGTGAGCGAGCGATCCATCATGCCCAAAGCGTTGAGGTCGAAGCCAAAGCGATCCTTGCCGGCGCACTGCAATCGCCCGTATTGGCCGATCCCTGGACCGCCATCAACGTCATGCGGGAAGATCTAGCCCGATCTGGGCGGGAATTTCCCGATAGCACTCCGCTGCTGCGGGAGGACCGCGACCGATGAGCGTCTTTGTCGTCGATGCCAGCGTGGCGGTGAAGTGGATGTTGCCCGAGCCGCTTTCCACCGAGGCGGTTCGGCTCCAGTCGCCGGAGCATCAACTTCATGTGCCCTCCTTCTTTGAGATTGAACTGGCGAACATCTTATGGAAGAAGGTTCGTCAAGGGCTGTTGGGCCGTCCCCAGGCCGACCAGTTTTTGAGCCAGTTGCCGGGCTTGCCGCTTGCTCGACATACCGATGCCTCGCTGGTCGCCGCCGCCTTTGACTTGGCCGACCGTGCCGGTCGCACTGTTTACGATTGCATGTATCTTGCCTTGGCGATGCAGTTGGGCGGGCGGATGGTGACGGCGGACGAGCGGCTTGTCAACGGCCTTGCCAACGGTCCGTGGGCTGACTACGTCATTCGCCTTCAGGACCTGCAAAAGGAACTGAATCGCGGATGACCCAAGCGCGCGGCAGGAATGTACCTTTTGGATGAGTCGAATCCGCGTCACTTCCCGCTTGCTGACCGTTGTCTGCGCCGTCTTGGCCGCCGGCTGCGATCAGGATGCCACGAGCAACGGTCATTTTGAGGCTGCTTGGGGCAGCCGGGGCATCTCGGACGGGCGGCTGCAGAAGCCCCGCGCCATGGCGATCGACCGGCAGGACCGGCTGTACATCGTCGACATGACCGCCCGCATCCAGGTCTTTTCGACCGACGGCCGCTTCCTGCACGGCTGGCAAACCCCCGCGCACGAGATGGGCAAACCGACCGGCCTGTCGATCGACCGTACCGGCGATGTTTGGGTGGCCGACACCCACTACTACCGCGTGCTGGTCTACAGCCCGGAGGGCAAGCTGCTGCGAACCATCGGCGGCGTCAAGGGCAATGGCCCCGGCGAGTTCGGCCTGGTGACCGGCGTAGCCCACGACTCCCACAACAACTATTATGTCTCTGAATACGGCGAATACGACCGCATCCAAAAGTTCGCCCCGGACGGGAAGTTCATCCTCCAATGGGGCGGCCACGGCTCGGAGCCGGGCCAGTTTATCCGCCCGCAGAAAATGGCCTTCGACGAAAACGAGTGCCTCTGGGTAACGGACGCCTGCAACCACCGCATCCAGGTGTTCGATACCGAGGGAAGGCTGCTGAAGATTTGGGGCACCGAAGGCAGCGGGCCAGGCGAGTTGTATTACCCCTACGATATCGCGTTGACCGACGACGGCAGCGTGGCCATCTGCGAATTCGGCAACCACCGGGTGCAGAAGTTCACCCGCGACGGCCGCTCGCTGGGCTGCTTCGGCACGCGCGGCCGCGGCGAAGGACAATTCAATAACCCCTGGGCCCTGGTGCGCGACAGCCGGGGGATGCTGTATGTGCTGGATACGGGGAATCATCGAGTGCAAGTTGTCGTCATGAAATGACGAAGCACGAAGCACGAATGACGAATGACGAAGCACGAATGACGAAGGGGACTGCCATGATCGAACAACCCGACGACAAGAAGCCGGAAGACGCCAAGAAGAAAGTGTACGATCTTGAGGGGCGGACTGCGAGGTTCGGAGAAGCGGTAATTAGCTTCGCCAAGAGTGTGCCGCGGAATGTTGTGACGTTGCCGCTGATCGGACAATTAGTGCGCTCGGGAACCAGCGTTGGCGCTAACTACTGTGAAGCCGACGACTCGGTATCCAAGAAGGATTTCCGTCACAAGATCAGCATCTGCAAGAAGGAATCGCGCGAAACCAAGTATTGGTTGCGGATGATCGCCGCCGCTGAGACCGAGACAAAGCAGAAAGGCAGGGTCCTTTGGAAAGAAGCCAACGAACTCCACTTGATCTTTGCCGCCATCTGGAGAAAAAAGTGACAGCCATGCCTACCTTCTTCGTCATTCGTCATTCGAGCTTCGTGCTTCCTTCGTCCTTGGCGCCTGGTCGCTAGCCCATGCTCAACTACCACCTCACCTTCGTCGCCCCCGCGTACCTGGCGCTGCTGGCGCTAGTGCCGGTGGCGTGGTGGGTAAGCTATCGCCGGCTGGCAGCGCTCGGGCCGTGGCGGCGGTGGGTGGTGCTGCTCTTGCGCGGCGCTGTCTTGACGCTGGTGGCGTTGGCGTTGGCCGAGGCCCAGATCGTCCGCACCAGCGACCGGCTCACGGTGATCTATCTGCTGGACCAATCGCTAAGCATCCCGGCCGAGCGGCGCCAGGCGATGACCGAGTTGGTCAACGCCGAGATTCGCGAGCATCGCAAGGGCAAGGACCGCGTGGGCGTGGTGGTCTTTGGGCGCGACGCGGCCATCGAGATCCCGCCCTTCGACGACAACGTGCAACTCGCCCAGGCCATCGAAAGCATCGTCGATCCGGAGTACACCAGCCTGGCGGGGGCGATGAAGCTGGCGCAGGCCCTCTTTCCCGAAGATGCGGCCAGGCGAATCGTGCTGGTCAGCGACGGCAACCAGAACCTCGGCAACGCGATGGAACAGGCCCAGGCACTGGCGGGGGCCGGGGTGGGCATCGACGTGCTGCCCATCCGCTATCAGACCCGCGCGGAGATCATCGTGGAGCGGGTCACGCTGCCGCCGGATATCCGCCGCGGCGAGCCCTTCGATCTGCGCGTCGTAGTGACCAACACCGCCAAGGCCACGGCAAAAGACCCGGGCAACGTCCCCGGCCGGCTGGTGCTCTCGCGCACGGCCGGCGGGCGCACCGACGCGCTCAGCGACCAGCCGGTCGTGTTGCCGCCGGGCAAGAAGGTCTTTACGGTCCGCCAGGAGATCGAGGGCGCCAATTTTTACACCTACGAGGCCCGCTTCGTCCCCGACCGGCCCGATGACGACGCCATGCCGCAGAACAACCGCGCCACGGCCTTCACCCACGTGCAGGGCAAAGGGCAAGTGCTGTTGATCGAGGACCACGAACACGCCGGCGAGTTCGCCGTCCTGGTCGATCGGCTGCGGCGGCAGGGGCTCGAAATCGAAGTGCGCCCCAGCAGCCAGTTGTTCTCCACCCTGGCCGAACTCCAACCCTATGACTCCGTGCTGTTGGGCAACGTGCCCCGCGAGCAGTTCAGCGACGGGCAGATCGCCATGCTCGTGCGGAATACGCAGCAGATGGGCGCGGGACTGGTGATGCTGGGCGGGCCCAACAGCTTCGGGGCGGGCGGCTGGACCGGCACCGAAGTCGAGAAGGCCATGCCCGTCGATTTCCAGATCAAAAGCGCCAAGGTGGTCCCCCGCGGCGCGTTGGTGATGATCATGCACGCCAGCGAGATTGCCGAGGGCAACCACTGGCAGAAGGTGATCGCCCGCGAAGCCCTGAAAGCGCTGGGCGCACAAGACTACTGCGGCATCCTCCACTGGAATGGGACCGACGAATGGTTGTGGGGGCGGGGGTTGTTGGAGGTGGGCGCCAATCGCGACCAGATGATGGCCCGGCTCGACCGCATGACGCCGGGCGACATGCCGCAGTTCGATCCGGCGATGGTCAAGGCACAGCGGGGCTTTGCCCAATTGCCCGACGCCGCCATCAAGCACATGATCATCATCAGCGACGGCGACCCTTCCGCGCCCGCCAGCGGCACGATTACCGCACTGAAGAACCTGAGCGTGACCATCTCGGCCGTGGCGGTCGGCGCCCACGGTCCGGCGGAGAGCCGGCTGCTGTCGAACATCGCCTCGGCCACGGGCGGCAAGTTCTATTTAGTGAACAATCCCCGCGCGCTGCCGCGGATTTTCCAGCGCGAGGCCCGCCGCGTGGCCCGGCCGCTGATCTGGGACAAACACCCGGTGCGGCCGCACCTCAAGACGCCGGCCCACGAAATCCTCAGCGGCATCGCCGATCCCTTGCCGCCGATGAGCGGTTACGTGTTGACCAGCAAGAAGGAAGGCAGCCCGCTGGTCGAAACACTGGTGACCTCGCCCGAGCCCGCCGGCGAGCAGAACAACACGGTGTTGGCGGGCTGGACCTACGGGCTGGGCAAGGCCGTGGCCTTCACCAGCGACGCCGGCGCGCGATGGACCACCGACTGGATCAGCCGGCCCATGTATGACAAACTGTTCGGCCAGATGATCCGCTGGTCGATGCGGCCGGCGGGCGGCTCGGGCAAGTTCACCACGGCCAGCGAATTGGCCGACGGGCAGGTCCGCATGGTCGTCACCGCGCTGGACAAGGACGACGAATTTCTCAACTTCCTCAACATGACCGCCACGGCCGTGGGGCCCGACATGCAGCCCGTGCCCATGAAGATCGAGCAGACCGCCCCGGGCCGCTACGTGGGCACGTTTCCCGCCCGCGACGCCGGCAGCTACTTCGTCATGGTCAGCCCCGGCGCGGGCCAGGCGCCGATCCGCACGGGCATCAACGTGCCGTACTCGGACGAGTTCCGCGATCTGGCCCCCAACGAAGCCCTGCTGGGCCAGCTTGCCGCGGTCCAGCCCAAGGGCGGGCCGCCGGGCGTGCTGATCGAGTCGTCCGAGGATTCCAGCAAGAATGCAGCGCCGCAGAAGACCGATCCGTTTCGCCACGATCTGCCCAAGGCCACCAGCAGCCAGGACGTGTGGCACTACTTGCTGCTGATGGCGAGTTGTCTGTTCTTCGGCGACGTGTTCTGTCGGCGGGTGCATGTGGGCTTCGGCTGGGCGCCGCCGCTGGCCGGCCGGGCGCGCGATTGGCTGCTGCGGCGGCAACCCAAGCCGGCCACGCCCGAGTTCATGCAACGCCTGCAGAGCCGCAAGGCGGAAGTGACGGGCCAGATCGACCAACTCAAGGCGGCCACCCGCTTCGAGCCGCAAGAGACGCCGGTCAGCCTTGACGCGCTGGAGAAGCCGGCCGCGCCGATTCCAGCGGGCGAAATGCCCATGGCCCCCTCGTTGGCCGAGCAGCCGAAATCGGAAGAAGACAGTTACACCGAACGATTGCTGAAAGCGAAGAAGAAGGTTTGGGAGAATCACGACAAGAAATGAAATACCGTGCGTGAATGTGACGAGGAAAAGACGACAGCCGCGACGTCTATGATGCGGCAAAGGGCGGCCAGGTTGGTTGACATTGCCGGCGCGGTCATTTACACTGATTCACAGTGTCCAGTGTGTCGCAGTCACCCACCTTCGACGCGCCCGTAGATAACGAATGCAACCTCCGTTTAGCGGCCGACGGCACCTCGGCCCGTATTCGGCCGCAAGCCGCCGCGGGCACCGCCGCGAAGCGGTGGTCGGCGGCTGCTAAACGTGTTGCATTGTTTTCCTGACGGTCAATAAAGAAGCAAGGAACGCCCCAATGCGATGCTCGTGTTTGTGGACTTTCGTTCTGTTGACTGCCGCCGCCACCGCTTTGGCCGAAGGGCCGAAGCACCGCAAGCTTTCCGCCGTGCCGTTCACGGAAGTGAAGTTTCAGGACGCGTTCTGGACGCCGCGGCTGGAGACCAACCGCGAGAAATCGCTGCCGCACAACTTCCAATGGTGCGAGAAGACCGGCCGGATCAGCAACTTCGCCAAGGCCGGCAAGCTGATGGAGGGCAAGTTCCAGGGCATCTACTTCAACGATTCCGACGTGTTCAAGGTGCTCGAAGGCGCCTCGTACTCGCTGGCGGCCCATCCCGATCCGGCGATGGAGAAGACCGTCGACGACATCCTCGTCAAGATTGCCGCCGCGCAGCAGCCCGACGGATACCTGAACAGCTACTACACGTTGGCCGAGCCGGACAAACGGTGGAGCAACTTGAAGGACAAGCACGAGTTGTACTGCGCCGGCCACATGATCGAGGGCGCCGTGGCCCATTATCGGGCCACCGGCAAGCGGACATTCATGGACGTGGCCGTCAAGTACGCCGACTACATCGACGGCGTCTTTGGCCCGACGAAGCGCCACGGCCTTTGCGGTCATGAGGAGATCGAGTTGGCCCTGGTCAAGCTCTACCAGGCGACCGGGCAGCAGAAGTATCTCGACCTGGCCACGTTCTTTATCGACATGCGCGGCAACAAGGATGCGCGGGCAGGAAAAATCTGGGGGTCGTACTGCCAAGACCATCAGCCCGTGCGCCAGCAGACGGAGATCGTCGGCCATGCCGTTCGCGCGATGTACCTTTACACGGGCACGGCCGACGTGGCTGCGTACACCGGCGACCAGCAATTGATCGACGCCATGGGGCGCCTGTGGCAGGACGTCGTTCTGCGGAAGATGTACATCACCGGCGGCATCGGCGCCCGGCATGGCAGTGAGGCGTTTGGTGACGCCTACGAATTGCCCAACGAGTCGGCCTACTGCGAAACGTGCGCGGCCATTGGCCTGGCCTTCTGGGCGCACCGGCTGAATCTGATGCACGGCGACGCCCAATACGCCGACGTGCTGGAGCGGGCCATCTACAACGGCATCCTCTCCGGCATCGGCATGGACGGCAAGCAGTTCTTCTACGTCAACCCGCTGGCCAGCGGCGGCGGGCATCACCGCCAGCCCTTCTTTTCTTGCGCCTGCTGCCCGTCGAACGTCGTGCGGTTCGTCCCGTCGCTGCCGGGCTATGTGTATGCCGTGGCCGACGAGGCGAAGCCGCCAGCGGCTATCTGCGTGAATCTGTACGTGGCGGGCACGGGCAAAGCAAAACTCGGCGACAATACCGTCACCTTGACTCAGGAAACGATGTACCCCTGGGACGCAGCGGTGAAGCTCACCGTCGAGCCGCAGAAGGCCGGCGACTTCGCCCTTCAACTGCGCATCCCGGACTGGTGCAGCGGCGCGAAGGTGGCCGTCAATGGCGCGGCGCTCAGTCCGCTCGACGTGCAGAAGGGCTACGCCAGGCTGCAGCGCCCGTGGCGGGCCGGCGACGTGGTCCAACTGACTTTGCCTATGCCGATCCAGCGCATCGAGGCCCATCCCCGCGTCCAAGCCGATCTCGGCCGCGTGGCCGTTCAGCGCGGGCCGCTGGTGTATTGCTTCGAGGCGGCCGATAACGGCGGCCCCGTCAAGAACATCGTCCTGCCACACGATCCGAAGTTCGCGGCCGAACATCGCCCCGACCTGCTCGGCGGCGTGACGGTCATCACGGGCGAGGCCAAAGACGGGCGGAAAATCACCGCCGTGCCCTACTACGCTTGGGACGACCGTACCCCTGGCGAAATGATCGTTTGGGTTGCGCAGGACGGCAAATCGGCCAAGCCCGACGTCGACGACCCGGCCTGGAAGGACAAGCTCTACCGGCCGCTCGATCCGGCGACGTTGGCGAAGTGATTCAACAGTCGTTGGCCTGCCTCCAAGGGGTTGCGGCAGGCGTGACAAGGATAGGACCCCGTGAACGCTCACCCAAAGCCAAAGGAAAGTCCAAAAAATGAAACGCACTCTAACACTCCTCACCGCCCTGCTGCTGACACCGCTGGCTGCAATCCACGCTGCCGACTTCCATGTCGCTCCCAGCGGCAACGACGCCAACCCCGGCACGCAGGCCGCCCCGCTTCGCACGATCCAACGTGCCGCCAATCTCGCGCAGCCGGGCGATGCCGTCACCGTGCATGAAGGGGTTTACCGCGAACGCATCAGCCCGCCGCGCGGCGGTGAATCCGACACGAAACGCATTGTCTATCAGGCCGCTCCGGGCGAGAAGGTCGAGATTAAAG
>Ga0315287_10000098_pt1 | contig 70130 bp, 111 predicted proteins | sample YL17G11_0_MG_FD_205037 | JGI IMG/M metagenome (GOLD analysis project Ga0315287, IMG submission 205037) | Sediment microbial communities from Yellowstone Lake, YNP, Wyoming, USA - YL17G11_0 | ecosystem: Environmental > Aquatic > Freshwater > Lake > Sediment | place: USA: Wyoming | collected...
TTGTCGAACACGAGTCCGCCGCCGTACTCGAACGCGTTGACGTCGCCCGTCGTGCCGTACTTCTTCATGGCTACTTGTACTCCCGGTAGACGCCTTCGTGAACCATCACCCCGAGCGCCTTCAGACGCGTCAGGAATCCCAGCCTCTCGGCCAGCCCGTAGATCCGCTTCAGATCGGCCTTCCTGATCAGGACCATCCCCTTCGGGATCAGGTTCTTGCTGCCGTCCATCAGGCCCTCGTGAACCAGCACGCCGAGCCCGCGCAGTTCCGTCAAGAACCCGAGCTTCTTCGCCAACGAGAATATTCTCTTGATGTCTCGGCGGCGGATCAGAACCATCCCCCGAGGCAGGAGGTTCTGGGCGCTGCTCGCAGACGGAATGTGCTTCTTCATGGCTACGCCGCGACCGAGTCGTCGGAGGTGCGCCGCCAGAATCCCGCCGCGAAGTAGACAGGCGCTTCTGTCGCGGTGGTACTCGGACCGCCGGGGAGCATGCCGAAGAAGTAGGCCGTGACACCCTGCATGATGTTCGCGGACGGCGGCACCGGTCGGCTGGAGAATTTAAGCTCTCCGAGATCGACGCCCATCCCGATCTGAAGCGTGCCCAGCAGCGGATCGAGGATCATTCCAGCCGCCGCAAGGCCCTGCTGAACGAACGTGCCGTTGATCGATACCGTGCTGCCCGCGAAGCCATCGATCACGTACGAAGGGCTTCCCAGAAGCTCGAAAATCGTGTTGGTGAAGTTCAGGCTCGCAGCGACGTTGCTGATGCGATTCGCGGGTCCACGGAAGAAGCAGTTCTCGAACCTCGCCGACCCGCCGTTCCCGAGTTCGACAGGAGGACGATCCACCGATCCGAAGTTGCTCCGAGAAGCGTCGATGCTCACCGATCCGTTCGCGTCGATGTCCCTGCTTCCGGCGGGGACGTTGATATCCGCCTCCTTCAGCACAAACGTCCAGCCGTCGTTGAGCGTGCGGATTCCGTGGCCCGCAGGCGAAGAAATCTGCATGTCGGTCAGCGTGACGATCGCGTTCGTCGCGGGCCCAGCGAGAGGGCCACAGGTGATCGTACCCTGGAGCACGAACCCGCGCAGAGCCTGGACGCTTCGCGTGAGGCTGAACGGGGCGTTCGTGACGATGTCGGCGATGATGATCGCGGTGAACTCTTCTGCGCCAAACGGCTGCAACGAGATACCAGCGGGGAGGTTGATCACTGGTTCGGCGGCGTACCGACCCGACAGGAACATCACCGTGCTGATACCAGCGAGCAGCGCGGCTGCGATGGCCGACGCGAACGTCGTGAACTGCGCGCCGGATCCCGCAGGACCGACCACGAACCCGACCGGGCTTCCGCCTCCGCCGCCCGCGCCCAGGACTTCCTTCCAGACGTGAACGCCGATCCCGTTCCTGGTCACGAAGAACGTCCGGCCATCCAACTCCGAGACGAAATACTCGCCGAGTGGAAGCAGTCTCGGATCAGGTCTGTCCGCGACGGTCGAACCGATGATTCCGACCGGGCCGAAGTTGTGCTGCGTGGTCATGCTCCTGTCGCTCCTAGCGGCGTCGGCGCAACGGCCGACGGAAGGTTGAAGGCCGCCCGGTAGATGTCGTCGAGGATCACCAACACGACCCAGTCGTCGTGGCTGTGGACCCGTGCGGCTTCAGCGTCTACCGCAGCGCGATGGTCCGCGTAGAACTGCTGCGCCGCAGCCGTTGTCGCATCGCTCTGGATGCCGTCGATCCGATCGATGTTGTAGCCGAGCGCGCGAAGCTGTCCTTGCACGGTTGCCAGGATCTTCGCAGCCTCGAAGGGCGTGACGGTGGATGGATCGATCGGGACCGGGCGCGACTGCACGACGACCCCTCCACCGGCACCGGTCAGGCCGACCGCGCCTGTCGTGCCCGTCACACCAACGAGCCACGTACCCGTCACGCCGGTCGTACCCGTCGGACCGGACGTCGGCACACCGGTCGCGCCTGTCGGGCCGGGCCTCGGCGCGCGTGCGGCCTGCGGCATCGGCGCTGCTGAGATATTTCTCGCAACGACGAAGATCGCGGCAGCACCCGCCAGAATCCAGCCCCAAGGCGTCTTGCTACTCATCGTACTTGTACTCCTCGGGGTATCGCTGAATCGTGTCGAGTTCGCCGAGCAGGCGACGCAGGTGCGTGCGCTCCTTGGTCCTCGGCTTGAGCCTCTTGTACACGCGCTCGAGTTCTTCTTCGGCCGCCTTGATCATGTCGAGGCTGACCGTGTGGCCCTGGCCGGTGCTCGCGAGCGAGTAGGTCGGCGTGGACTGCCCGCCGTGCCACTCGAACAGCGCCGTCACCACCTCGGGCGGCAGCGCGATGTTCCTCTTCGAGGTCGGGTTGCCGCGCACGACGGTCCCCGGCTTGCTGCGCACGGCGCGCATGAAGAATTTCGTCATCCTGTCCGACTCACGGCGCGAGACGGTGCGGCAGACCTTCATGCCGCCGCTGCGCGTCTTGGTCGCCGTGATCGGTTCCGACGGGTTGCGTCGTCGAGGGTGCGCAGCGGTGAACTTCACCGTCCCGCTGGCTCCGACGTGCGCGACGACCACGTTCATCTCGGTGTCCCACACGAGAACGGGATGGCGATGCCGCATCGCCAGGAGGGACGCGCGATTCTCTGCCGTCGCCAACGACGAGGAGTATTCTGCGTTGTCGCTGGCGACGCCCTCGGAGCCAGGATCTTCCATCAGCGCGTAGCCGTATCGCTTCTTCATGCACGCGACGGTATCACGGCAGGCTCGATGGCCGCCACGTTAGCGGCGCTGAAACTGGGCCGGACGCTGGAACCCGACGGACTTCTTGTCGCGCACCGGCTTGTTCGCCGGAGCGAGTCCGAGCGTCGTGGCACCGAGAGATCCCGTGGCACCGATGACGAGCCCGCCGGTCGCGCCGGTCGGACCTATCGTGCCGAGCTTCGCAGCAACCCATGCGGTGCAGTCTGGGTAGACCGACGCAAACGCGTTGAGCATGTCCGCCGAGCCCGACGGATACGCTCCGGCCTTGTCTGCCTGGAACGTGGCGAACATCGCCGCGCAGTCGCCGGGCGTCGGCGTCGCCGTGACGGTGCCCGTAGCGCCCGTGGCACCTGCCGTCGCTCCCGTCGTCCCCGTCGCGCCTGCAGTCGCGCCCGTGGCACCAGTGACGCCCGCTGTCACGCCAGTGGCCCCCGTGGCCTCTGCGGTGGCACCAGTGACGCCGGTCGGAGCAGGGCCCGAGAGTGTTCTCGCTGGGCCGGTCGCGCCGCCCGGCAACGCCGGAGCAGGAGCGGGAGCGGGCGTCATCTGCTTGGCGATGACGTACCCGAGAACGAAGCCGCCTGCGAGCCAGAGAAGATTCTTCGTGGGCATGGCGTGATCCTACCAGCGAGAGGGCAGGTGTTGCGAGGGGATCGGACGCGAGATGACGGTCTGCTGTCCGGGGGCGGGCCGGGACACGATGCCCTGGGCAGCCGGGGCGACGGGACGAGGACGAGGAAGACCGCGAGGAGCTTGCTTGGCGAGGTTCTGCCGATCGATCAGATCGACCCCCTCACGAAGGCACCACTGATCGAGGATGTTCACGACGTTCGAGGCGGCGTGATTCAGTTCTGTCTCAGTCCGAGCCCGAGCCTGAGCATCGGTTTCGCCTACGCGCCGACCAAGCCAGACCACGCCGACACGAATGTCTCCGTTGGAATTGAGCGTGATGCTCGTTCCTGTGACTCGCAGCGCGGAGATCACCATCTGGAGCTTCTCGAGACGGGTCCGAGGACGCGGCAAAGGGATGGCTTCATCAACCGTGTTCCACGAATGACACTCGAGTTGTCCAGGGAACCCTGACCCTGGTCCGCGTACGATCGCGAACAACTGCTGAAGCCGACGCGGCGAGTAATCGGCTACGCCGAGGATGTGGATTGCTGCCTGTCTCGCTTCGTCGTCTCCGCCGAGCATGTCTCCGCCCTGCGGAACCTGGGGCTGGGGATAGGACGGGGGTGCGGGGCGTCCCTTCCCGTACGCCTGCCAGCCCACCGCACCCGCCGGGAGCGTGTACGAATGGCGCTTCGCCAGTTCGGCGTAGACGTATACTTCCCTCGGCGACATGGCGCGGAAGGGCCACGCCGCGTTCGCAGGGTAGTAGGACGCGTTCGCCGGGTTGGCCGTCGCACCCGTCTGACCGGTCATGCCGGTCGCACCGGTCGCACCGCCGATGAGCCCACGCACCGCGCCCTCGCCCGCAGCGAGACCCTGTGCCGGAGTCATGCGCTTCGCGACCATGTACCCAGCGACGAAACCGCCCGCCAACCACAGCATGTTGCTCATGGGGCGAGATCGTATCGTGCTCGCTGATGAACTACAAGCTCAGTACCCGATGCGACGACGGTACGCGGCAGCCCATCCCTGACTCTGTCTCGCGCGCTCGATCAGCGTCGCGTTCGCAGGGTTCGCGGTCGGACCAGGAGGTGCGCCGAGAACTCCTTCGCGCCGATTGGTGCGAGCTTCCGCCGGAGCGAAGCTTCCCACGTCAGACGCGCTCGAGGTCTTGCTGTAGCCCATCGGAGCGACCACGGCTGTCGGCGGGCTCGAGCGGTTCGTGCGCGCCGTTTCCGTCCTCGGATAGGCCATCGGCGCGGGGCCAGGACGGAAGCCTACGGCTGGCCGCATGGGGCCGTTCGATGCGGCGTAGATCGGAGTCAGCGTGCGTGGCACAAGAGTCGATTCTGGGCGGGCATCGTAGAGAACCGGAGTCAGTGTTCGCGGCGCAACGGTTGATTCCGGCTGCGAAGCCCCGGTGCCGCTTGGGATGCGCGGAGTCATCCCGCTGCTTCCTGTTGATCCTGGAGGCGGCAAGCGCGAGAGACGGGCGTTCGCCATCCCGGCGCAGTCCGGCATGAGCGCGGCGAACGCGGTCAGCTTCTCTCGCGCGGTCGGGTACTCGGGATGCGCGGGCCAGAAGCTGTCGTACGCCGCCGAGCAGTCGGCGTCGGACATCGGCGTCGGTGCCGCGCCAGTCGTGCCCGTTGCGCCCGTCGTCCCTGTCGCACCGGCAGTCGCGCCCGTTGTGCCTGTCGCGCCCGTTGCACCGGCAGTCGCGCCGGGTCCAAGAGCAGCGACGGGGGCGGCGCTCATGCTCCGGTAGATCACGTAGCCGAGGCCGAGTCCGCCTGCGATCCAGAGCAAGTTCCGCGTCTGCTTCTTCATGGCTGACGCGAGAGTACTCTGCGAGCGCGGCGGCCGTCCATGGGTCGGGCGGCCCTGACGCGTTGCCGACGGTACGCGCGGTCGAACTCGCGCTCCTTGGCAGTGCTCGTGTCGTAGCACTCGACGCAGACGTACCGACGCCGCACCTGCCCGTCGGGGCAGCGGTAGAACTGGTCGATCACCGCGCCGGAAGCACGACAGATCGGACAGATGTCGGTGGCGGTACACATGACGTCACGGGTTATCATAACACGTCACGAGGGTGGATGCACGGGGAACGTACCCTCAGATCCCCTGGTGCCCACCTGATCGGATGGCACCCGGCGCACCGATGGTCGCCTCGTGCGCGCGCACGAGAAATCATTGGACTTGTCCTGATCGAGACAGAAAAGCCAACGATTTCTCGTGTGCGCGCACGAGAAATCATTGGACTTACCCGCTCCTCCCCGCACCAGGACGACCCGCACGACTGGAGCGTAATGGTACAGTTCATCGGACGCCATAGTCCGACTGTGGAATACTGTCCATTCTTTCCGTCACTTCAGTCACCAGAACAGTCACGTTTAACTACTTGAAACTACTCAAGAATGACAGTAGTGACTCTTATGACACTTTCTGCGATTAAAATAAGTAGGATAGATATTCGTATAGGTACATGTGGTATGAGTAGGATAACAGAGTACAGATTTCTCCGTACGAATGGCGGGAAAGAGTCACAAGTGTCTCAAGTGTCATTCCGCTTAGTTCTCGCGAACTTGGCGGTGACACTTCGATGACAGAAGTGACGCTTGTATCAGGGGTGGGAGGAGAGCAGATACACGGGATACCAACGACGAGAGGACTCTCGCCGCTGCCCGATGATTCGCTTCAGTCCGATGAGGAAAGTGCGCTTCTGCATGAGAGGAGTACCAGACTCCTTACACCACTCTCGGAACGATGTGTAGGCCGGATCGGCGTTCACCGAGCAGTTCGATGAATACCGCTCCTTGCACAGCAATCCGCAGTTGCCCGAGCAGGTCTTCGTCTTCTCGACGAGCCACATGCGGATCGGGTCGCTCTCGCCCTTCCACCGCTGCTTCGAGATGATGCTCATCTTCGGGAGCGTGTACTCGCCCTGCCTGCGCAGGCGGCCTGCCGCTTTGATCGCCGCGACCGTGATGGCCCCGAGTTCCGAGGCGATGATCCTGTCGGCGAGGTTCTTGTCCTGCTCGCTGGGCGCGAAGGTGCGGTCGAACGGCACGACCACGAACCGCCGCCAGAATCCCTCCGTCTGATCCAAGGTCGCGGGAAGCTCGTTGCACGCGAAGATGTGCCCCGCCTGTGGGCGCATGTTGAACGGGTCTTTGAACTTCTTCGCGACCATCACCTCGTCGCCCGAGATCACCGACTTGAACAGGTCGTTTGCTGCGATCTCTTTCGTCGGCATCTCGGAGACGGCGTTCAGGCGAGCGAGCGCGAGTTCCGCGAGGTAGAAGCGGTTGCCCCATTCCGACGGCGAGATGCTGGTCACCGACTGCAACGGGAACAGCGACTTCACGATCTTGATCAGCGTGCTCTTGCCGTTCGCGGCCGTCTCACCGAAGAGCACGAGCGCGATGGCGTGCTTCGTCGCCTCGCCGAGCAGGCATGCGCCGATGAACTCCATCACGAGATCGATCGTCCTCTGCCGGTCTTCCAGGATCATGGCGCGCTCGTTGTCGGGCATCTGGACGTCGTCCAGGCCTTCGACGGTGAACACGTCAAGCAGGAAGCGAGCGAACCTCGGGGCTCGCAAGCTCGTATTCCAGTCCGACTCGAGACCGTGCCGTGCGCGGTACTCGGGTGAGTGCTCGTTGAGTTGTACTTCCGCGTTGCCACCGACGGACACGAAGCCGTTGCGGAACGCGATGCCCGGCGGCGCGTTGTCGAAGAAGCCAGGACGATCGCTCAGCCGCATCGCGACGTTTACGGCACCGCCCATCATCCCGTCGGATACCTTCAGCGCCTTGTCGCCGCACGGTGCTCCTGCGTATCGCGTGACGTGTCGCTCCATCAGCATTCGCCGCAAGGGCTGCCACAGGCCCAGGTGTGCCTCGTAGCGCCAGAACTCCCCGCGATCATGGACGATGGCGACGGGCGATTCGCCCCGAGCATCGACCAGTAGGCGTGTCGCGAGTTCGGTAGCATCTCCGCGCGCGAACACGACCGGTCCGTCTGGGCTCTTCTTGATCTCGTCCGCGCCGGACTCCTGCACGATGCGCTCGGTCGCCTCGACCGCAGCCTTCGCGTGCTTCGAGTTCGACGTTCCAGCGGGCTTGCTCGCGGCCGACTTCGCGATCGTCACGACCTCGCTGTCGTCGAGGGGTGGCTCGCACTTCGTCTGGTTGTACAGCCGGAGCCCGTTGAGAATCGCCTCCTCGTCGAGTCCCTTCGCGCGATACGACCGGCCGATCTTGAAGAGCGTCTCGTTGCGACTTCCTTCGGTGACGACTCCTGGAGCAGTTGGTGGAATATTCTGCGAAGTCTGAGAAGAAGCCGTGGGGGTGGGGTCGCTCACGGCCGCCTCGAGAAGCCAGCCGGGCATCTCCGCGAGCGGTATCACGCGCGGATCCGACGACAACTCGTCCTGGTAGTATCGGCCCGATGCGTGTTCGCTTGGTGGCGCGACGACGTACCCGCCCTCGCCGCGCACATCCACGCCGCGCGTGATCTTGGAGGCGCTGTTCTTCACGACGCCGCCGGGCGGGCCTCGGAAGAAGTAGTGCATCCCGCCGCCCCCAGTGATGACCATGGGCGTGTCCGGGATCTCTCCCAGCGGCTTCTTCTCTTCGCGTAGGTCGGACCAGTTCTTGAGGCCGTTGTGCTTGACGTCCACATCGACGACGACGAGGTCGTCGGAGACGGACCCGGTGCAGACGCCGACGTTCGCATCGGGCCACATGTCCCACCACTTGCGGATCTGGTCCGGGTCGCACGAGGCGTCCTTGAGCCCGTGCATCAGGCGCGGATGCTTGCCGATCGACTTGCAATCGGGCTTGCGGCACGAGCAAGCGAGGATGCCGTCCTCGTCGTGTACCGGCGTGTGCAGCGGGATGACCTTCCATCCCTTGCTGGCGTAGAACAACGCGTGTTCGAGCAGGTCCGTTTGACGCTGCGTCTTCGGCTTGCTATCTTCCATGTACCCTCAGTTCCATCAGACCCCGCCGCCGCCGACCTATGCCTGGGTCGGCGGCGGTTCTGTTTCTCCTACGCCAAGAAGACACCTCGTGGCGAGCCCCTGCCCGTGGTGTGGATCACAGGATGGCACCCCATCGCCTTGCGATCTCGATGCCCTCCTCGACGGTTCGCGCGACCTCGATGAGGCCGTTGTACTTCCTGACCATGGCGTGGAACGCCTTCTGGTCGTCGTTGAGCCTGCCCACGTCGGTCTTCGTCTCGATGCCTGCCCAGCGACCCACGGGCGCGGGAACGTGCCCGCATGAGGCGCATGGGGCGCTCAGCGAGATGAGTCCGCCGAGGTCCGGGTAGCCGGACACGCCGAAGACGATCTTGCGGCCGTCGGGCGTCTTCGCGGCCCCGTTGTTCATGCGCAAGATGCGGCCGTTCTTCATGCGGCCGAGCGCGTTGCGAAGCGGCTGCGTGACGTCGTCTGTCTCACTCACGGCTGATCTTCATGGCACCTGCCACGACCTCGTCGCGCATCTTCCTCATCCCCTCCCAGAAGGCATCGTTGCCTTGGACGTCCGCGAGCGCGGCCCTGATCGTCTCGATGGAAGCGAGGTTCGACATGGATCCGGCGAGGCCTCCGATGATCATCGAAACCTGCTTGACGGTGAGTTCTTCGTTCATCGTGCCCACTCCGGTACTGAGGTGACGACCTCGTTGATGACGTACGCGCCGACCTGATCGTCGGCGTCGTGTCTGCCTGGGCGAGGAATCAGCATCTGGTGGATCTGAACCTGCCCGTAACCTGCCCCTGCCACGACGTGGCACCTCGCGGAGATGACGTACGTGTTGCTGACCCAGACTTCGAGGTATCCGACGTTGCACCGGAGGGTCTCGGGGGCCGGAGCGGAGACGGCAGCAACGGGGCGACGCGAGGTGTCCTCCGAATGCTTCGTCATCAGGGCGGTCACGAGACACATCGCCACGACGAAGGTCCAGAATGCGATGATCCCTGCTGGCGTGTCCTTGAACGTCATCGCGCCCACGCGGGGACCGACGTGACGGTCTCCTGCATGATGTCCGCGCCGATCGACGCGTGGATCGTCGGGTCCAGTCCGCTCTGCGGAGGCAGCGGGATCTCCATCTCGTGAACCACGATGCGCCCGTAGTTGTTCAGGGGCGGCGAGAGATCCGGGTAGCCGGGATGCGCGTCGGCAGCGGCCTCGTTGCATCTCGCCGTGATGACGCCCGTGTTGCTCACCCAGACCTCAAGGAAGCCGCGATCCGTCCGGCACCGCATCAGGCGCATCACCGTGTAGTCCGGCGTCCTGGTGGCGGCTTGCTGCTCTGCGGCGTACCTGTCCATGGCCTTCGCGACCTGGAAGATGGCCCACGGGCCCACGACGGTGGTGATGCACAGGAAGAGGATCGCCCAGCGTTCTGTTTTCACGTTGTCTCCATCCATCGGTCCCACACGTTCTGAATCGGCTTGTGCTTCACGAGGCGCGCGTACTTCACGCAGTTCGCGGTGCCTCCATCTTCGTCGCCGTTCCACAGCGCCAGCAGCAGGTCGCAGTGATCGACCATGTACGCGTTGCGGCGCATCATCTTCCAGGCGCTGTACGGCGGCTGCGACACGTAGACCACGCTCTTGGCCCGGCTTAGCAGGTCGTTGTAGCGATGCTGCGACGCGACCGGCCACGCGCGCTCCTGGCCCCGGAACGGCACGGCGGACGTGAACGGCACCCCGAGTTCGACGGCAGCCTCGGCGAGCGCCATGTCCCAGCCGAGGGCCATGCCGGAGATCACATGCGTCGGGTGCAGCGGTGCCAGGGCGGCGAGGGCCACGCGGCGCAGGCGCTGATCGGTCGCGAGGCTGTAGCCACCGAGCTTGTCGGGTCGATGGCCGGTGCCAGCGATGATCATTGCGGATCACACGAGTCGCACAGGCAGTGGAGAGCGTGCGTTTTGCCGCGCCCTCGGCAGTCGGCGCACGCTCCGTCGTGGGATTCGTACTTGCCGTCGTCCGGCGGATCCGACGGTTCGCAGCCACTCCCGTCGCATCGCTCGCACTTCTCTGTGACCGGTTCGCGATATCTCATCGCGGCACCGTCGGCGGCGGAACCGCATGCGCCGGGCACCCGCACCCCTCGTGCCGACACGCGCACGCAACGCCGTCTTCCGTCTCGTGCTCCGCGCGTGCGTGGCCGCAGATGCACGGACCGTTGCAACGATCGATGACGTCGTCGAGGTTGATGCCCAGCGCGACGCACAGCATCTCGAGGCGAAAGCGAGGATTCATCATCGTCCTACCATCTCCTTCAGCTTCTTCTCGACCCACCACGACCCCAGCCCCTTCGCCTGCGCGACCCGTTCGAGCTTCTCTCGCTCCAGGGCGATGTTCACCGGCAGCGCGGGCGGCCACTTCACGCCGCGCGGCCAGTGGTCGAACTTCTCGTAGAACTTCCGCTTGACGAAGTCTCGTGATAGCCGCAAGCGGATCGCTTGCTCGCACAGGCTCAGGAACTCCGAGAGCTTCTGCTCCGGCGTGAACGCCTTCGTCACCTCGACCAGTTGGCCTTCACGCGCGATCACGCGTAGATCCGCGACGGGTCTGATGTACCCGCACTCGGGGCATGCGCTCGTGCCGGAGAGGAAGCACGCGAAGCACTGCTTGCAGGTCGTCAGCGCCATCGAGGTCTGGCCCTGGCGCTTCTTCTCGCGCTCGAGCGTCCAGGCGCGGCTGACGTGCGCGAAGCCGAGGCGCATCGTGTTGCCCGCGTGGTCGAGCACGAGCGCGTGGGTCTTGCCGGGATGACGTCGCATTGCGCGGCCGACCATCTGCATCCACAACGCGACGCTCTTCGTCGGCCGCGCGATGATCACGCACGACAGGCCAGGATGATCGAAGCCGGTGGTGAGCACCTCGACGTTGCAGATCACGTCGATCCGCCCTGCCTTGAATTCCGCGATGATCCGATCGCGCTCGCGGTCCGGCGTCTCGCCGTCGAGATGCACGGCGTTCACCCCGGCCTTGCACAGGGCCTCGGCGCAGTCTCGCGAGTGCTTGCGCGAGACGGCGTACAGGATAGCCTGTCCCTTCGCTAGCCCGAGGAAAGAGTCCACAACGCTGCCGACGATCTGCGGTTTGTCGCAGGCGACCTCGAGGCCGGACTTCTCGTAGTCGCCGCCGACGGTCGCGACGCCCGTCAGGTCGGGCTCCGAGGGCGCGTAGTACGTCGGCTGCACCAGGATGCCCTGCTGGATGAGTTCCTCCGGCGAAGCGATCGTGACGAGGTCGGTGTACTGCGGCGCGAAGGAACGGCCGTCCAGACGCCAGGGCGAGGCCGACAGGCCGATGAACCACGCCTTCGGGTAGGCGTCGATCACGCGTTGCGAGGACGCGGTGCCGACGTGCAGGTGGGCCTCGTCGAAGACCACGAGGTCGGCGGGCGGCATCTCGCGCCGGACCAGCGTCTGGATCGTCGCCACCTGGACGAGCGCGTCGGGCGAGGGCGTGATGCCGGACTGGATGATGCCGGGTGCAAGACCAAGGAGCTTGAACTGCTCGAACGGCTGCGCGACGAGTTCCTTCGTGTGCGCGATCCAGAGCACGCGGTAGCCCTTCGCCATGCTCTGGCGGGCCATCCAGCCGCCCAGAACGGTCTTTCCAGCCCCTGTCGGGGCGACGCCGAGAACGCTGCGGTGCGTCCGCAGGGATACCCGCAGGGCCTCGATCCCGCGCTCCTGGTGAGGCCAGAGCTTCACGGGCGCACCGTTGCTATGGCAGCGGCCACGGCTTCGATCTCGTCGCGGTACACCACCATCGACGACTGCCCTCCGCCGCGAGCCCCGTACCAGTCGGTGATCACGACGTGGAACGGTTCCAGCGCCTCGGTGAGCATCTTCACCTGCCTGCGCATCCGCTCGATCTCGTCGAGCAGAGCGGCGGCTGCGTTGCGCAGCGCGCACATGCCGTCGGCGTCAGCCTCGTGGCGTTCGTAGTCCACGAACGTCGCGGCCATCGAGTCGTCGGCGGAGCGTACCGTGGACACGCCGGACACGCTCCACGGTGCGGCCGACATGCGCTCTATCGTTGCCCGCAACACAGGCAGATCGGCTGGTATCATGGGAACCTCACCGTACGCACGACGGCTGTCAGCGCCACGAACGGCGCGGCCATCGCTGGCGTGCCGGGCTGCACCGTGACGCCATCGAGATACGCGAACACGCCGTGTTCGTTCAACCAAGCCCTATCCGCGCGCGGGTTGAAGTCCTCGGCAATCTGTTTCGCTGCTGCCTGTTGCGCCCGCACGGCAGCGTTGTAGAGGTTGCACGACGGGCACTCGTCGCTGCTGTTCAGTTCGCAGTTGCACATCTCGCATCTCATCGCTTCGTCTCCCGTGCCGCGAGGGCGGCGCGAACGTCGCAGAGCTTCATCGCGGCACCGTCGCGAGGGCGGCGGCGATCCAGCAATCGCACGGGTCGCCGGGGTCGCGCCCGAAGGAGCACACGGACGAGTGGTGTCCGTGCTCGCGTAGCGCGCTCTCGAGCACCGCCACGCGGCTGCGCAGGGCTGCGATGGTGACGTCTTTGGGGTCTGGAGGGCACGTTGCCGACGGTCCCAGCGCGTAACGGTGCATGAACCCGTTGAGCGAGTCGCAGCCCTTGCTGGTCTTGAGCGTGCCGTTGCGCGAGACGCTTTGATACTCCACCCGATCAACCGGACGCGAGAGTATCCGTGCCCCGCCGCCCTGCTTGTTCCACCATGTCTCGCCGATCTCCGGCCACCGCATCATCGGATCACCATGTCGATGGCGTTCGAGAGCGCGAGCGCGCTGCCGTCACCACGCAGCCACGCCCTCGCTGCGGCCTCGATGGCGCGCAACCTTGGCAGTGTCGCCTCCAGCGTTGCCAACCGCTCGCGCAGCCGTTCCACTTCGTCGCACAGGACAGGTAGCGCCTCCGTCATCTCATGCGCGGTCCATGCTGTCGCATGCCTGATGCCGCGTGCGGAAAGCGACCGCAGCGCAGTCAGGTCGCTGGTGGATGCGGGCTCTTCCCACCCGCCGCACTCGCACTGGCCGCACCGATGTCTCGGCGACGCGTCGTGATCGCTCTGTGCGTGGCTGCAGCGCGCGCATCGATCCGCAACGCTACATGCCACCTTGCTAGCCTCGGCGTGTGTCGCCGCGAGATCCCTGCGCAGGGAGTCGCGCTCCAGCACTAGGGCATCGCGCTCCGCAACGACCTTCTGCGCGAACACCGACCACGTCCCTTCGCCGGGACCATCGAGCACGCTACTCATCGCGAACCCTCTTCGGCAGTTCGTTCTCGTCGGTCAGTTTCCCGGTCTCCCGGTAGCGAGCCATCGCCGCCGACACGTTGCCGTGCCGTGGGCACACGTCGTCGTTGCCGACGTGGAAGCAGCAGCGCCCGACCGACACGCCGTCACCTGTTCGTTCGCGCACCGCGCACGCCTTCGGCGAGAACACATCCATCACGCGCTCCTACGCGATGCGCGCATCGATCGTCTCACCATGTTCACCCATGCAGCCGTCGGTTCGCCGTCGTGCCCCGCGAGCCACCACCGCACCGCAGCCCAGCAGGCGCTGTGAAACGTGTGAGGTTCGTCCGCAGCGTCGCGGTTATGGATCGCGTCATCCGGCGGTACAGACTCGCCGCATTCGGTGCAGCACAGCATCACGCGTTGCCGCCGCGCGAGTTCACACGAAGCACTGGCTGAACCTGGGCCTCGCGCAGCCGCACCTCTTCGAGATCGGCCTGCACCTGATGGGGCCTCGGTTCGTCCCAGTGGATCGTCCTGATGTGGACGACGTCGCCGTCCTCGTCGATGACGACGACCGGCAACGACGTCTCGGTGCGGTCCCTGCGCAGCCTCCCGAGTTGCTTCGGCGCGCCGCTCAGCGGCATGTAGCTGACGATGCCAGCCGGTCCGTGACACTGACAGATCACGATCCTGATGAGCATGTAGTGATCGAGCGGGCATGGACCGATGATTCGGTCGTCCTTCACTCCGCTGATGATGGACTCGATAACGCCAGGATCGATGGTCATTGTGCGTCTCCGTGACAGAGTATGTCCATGCTGCCGTTGCGGCCCGTGCCGATGGGATGTACGAGATTCATGTCAGCCAGCCTTCCTTGTTTCTTCGCGCCACGTCCGCACTGGAATTCTTGCTGCTTCTGCGAGATCGAGCGCGAGATCGACGCTGATCTGCTGCACTTCACCAAGCATGGCGCGCCGGGCGAGCCAGTAGTTCACGCCGGTACTCCGGCAGAAAGAAGCCAGCGTTTCGCCTCGTTTCGTGAGCTTGCGCTCGAGCATTCTCGCCCCGTCCGACCTCACCATGGAACCTCCCTTGCTGAATCGTCAATACCCGGTTGACAGTACAACCGCAAGCGCATACCGTCCGTGCTGTCACCGTCGGATCAGGCAACACCGGCAGTGACGAGGGTCGAGATGGAATTGTTCACAAGCTCTCGGGCTCGCTCGTTCAGAGCGTGCCAGCGGCAGCACTACCTTCACTACGTGATGGGGTACTGCACGGTCGCCTCGCGCGCGCCGCTTCGCTTCGGCACGGCGTTCCATGCCTGCATCGAGCAGTACTGGCTCTGCGGCACCGAGGCTGCGGTCGCGAGGTCCAGGCAGGCCTTCGACGAGAGCCTCGATCCGTACGATGCCGCGAAGCTTCGGGCGATGGTGTACGCGTACTGCCTCGGCTGGGACGTCCGGCGCGTCGGCTACGTCGAACGCGTGCTGGGCGTCGAGCGCGAGTACAAGCTCCCAATGATCAACCCGCTCACGGGCCGCGCGTCGCGGACCTGGGAGCGTGCGGGCAAGGTCGACGTGATCGTGCTGTTGTGCGACGGCCGCCTCGCGGTGATCGAGCACAAGACCTCCGCAGAGCCCGCAGCGCCCGGTTCTGCATACCGGCATCGCCTGTTGCTGGACCCGCAGGTGAGCGAGTACCACGACGGGATCTTCCGCGCCGAGGGCCATACCACGCGCGGCGCTGACGTGATCCTGTATGACGTGGCGGTGAAGCCGGGGTACGAGCCCTACAGCGCGACGCCTGACGATCAGCGGAAGTACACGCAGGCGAAGTCGCGCGTGTGCCCCGAGTGCAAGAAGAAGAAACAGGCGACGCCGCCGCCTCACACCGTCGCGGTGCTCGACGAGGAGTCGGGCTACGAGACACGGCACGAATGTTCCGAAGGGCGCATCGTGACGGACCCTGGTGGCAGGCTCTACGCCAACCAGCGCGAGCGCGACGAGACGCCCGAGGAGTACGAGGTTCGGTGCCTCGAGATCATCCAGGCGGACTACGACAGGTTCTTCCAGGTTGTCGATGTAGTGCGCCTCGAAGACGAACGCAGAGAATATTTACTCGACGTTTGGAATATTGCTCAGCAAGCCCACGTCTCTGCCCGCACGGGTGTCGCTCCGCGCAACCCGGACGCGTGCTTCCGGTACGGGTCGCCGTGTGACTTCTGGGACGTCTGCACGAAGGTCGCATCGATCGACGACACGTCTCGCTTCGTGCAGAAGCTGAAGACGAACCCGGAACTCTCGATGGAGGCAACTGCCCATGGTGTACAGGACGATGCGAACGGAGAGGCCGATCATGCCGAGTAACGTGTGGGCAAAGTCGATGTGGACGCTGGTCATCCTGTCGGTGCTTGCGATGACGGGATTCGGGTTCGTCTCGCTGGTGCGATCGTGCGACCGGCCGGAGCGATGCCAGGAGACGTCGGCGGTGCTGGAGAGCGGAACGGCGTTCCGGAACGGCACGCAGTATACCTGTACGCCCGGAACGCGCTCCGTCGTGGAGTGGAACAACAGCCGTGTGCTCGTGCGGTGCGTATGTCCAGCACCTGTGAGCGAGCAGAGCGATGGAGGTCATCGATGAGCAGGATGAGTCTGGCGAACGTCACGAAGGGTCGCATCAAGAGCCCAGCGAAGGTGATGGTCTACGGACCAGACGGGGTCGGGAAATCGTCCTTTGGCGCGGCTGCGCCGAAGCCCGTCTTCCTGGGCCCGGAGGTTGGCACGGAGGAACTCGACGTCTCGCGCATGCCGCATCCGACGCAGTGGCCGGAGGCGCTCGAAGGGCTGTCGGTGCTTTTCCTGGAGAATCACGACTACCAGTCCGTCGTGATCGACACGGTCGATTGGCTCGAGCCCATGCTTTACGAGTTCATTCTCACAAAGGTCACGAAGATGACCGATGACTTCTCGGCTGGCTACGCGCTCGCCCGAGAGCAGTGGCGGCTGTTCATGGCCGGGCTAGAGAAGCTACGGGCCGAGAAGCACATGAACGTGATCGTCCTGGCGCACGCCGAGATCAAGGAGTTCAAGAACCCGACGGGACCGGACTACGACCAGTGGCGCATCGCGCTGCAAGAGAAGTCCGCAGGCCTGTTCCGGCAGTGGGCCTCCGACGTGCTCTTCGCGACGTTCGAGACGTTCGCTGCGAAGACGAAGGGCGACACGAAGGCGAAGGGCGTGAGCACGGGCAAGCGCATCGCGTACACGGAGTTCCGTGCCGGGTGGTACGCGAAGAACCGTCACGGGATGCCGTCGGAGATCCCGTTCTCGTGGGACACATTCGCGGAGTACCTGAACCGCGACGTCGAGAAGGACTCGGCGGCGCTGCGCGAGTGGATCACGAAGACTGCCGAGCAGATTCTGGACAAGGCAGTGCGCGAGAAGGTGCAGACGTTCCTGACGCGCAAGAACGTATCGATCGACGAACTCAGGTCCGCGCTCTCGCGTGCCGAGACGCTGGTGTACGAACAGACCGTAACGAAGGAGTGATGAACGATGGGTAATCTGAAGGAAGGCATGTACGACGCGGGGCCTCTGACGGCGAAGCTGGTCGTGTCCTCGAAGAAGGGGACCGAGATGATGGCGTTCGCCGTCATCGTCGATGACGGCGACGGCGGCAAGCACGAGTTGATCAAGAACGGCGGCCTGACCGAGGCGTCGCTCGCGTACACCGTGCAGGACGCCGAAAACCTCGGCTGCGACACCTCGCTGCCGATGAGCGAGTGGAAGGTGGACCCGAGTCGCAAGCTGCGCGTGCGGATCGAGATCGACGAGTACGGGCCGAAGGTGAAGAGCATCTTCGACGCCAACAAGGGCGTCCCGGCCGAGGCGATCCTGAAGAAGCAGGAGATGCCGATCGCGCGGCAGAAGGAGATCAGCGCGCTGCTCGCGGACCGCATCAAGGCGCTGAAGGCGCTGTCGCCCGGCGGCGGCGGCACGGGCGGAGACAGCGGAGGCCTGCCGTTCTGATGTCCGGGTGAAGCCGGGGGGCCTCGCCCCTCGGCCGGTGGGAGATGCGCGATGGCGAGCAGGACGAAGTACCCGACGGTCACCCTGGACGAGAACGAGATGGCGTTCGCTGGGAGCATCGGTGTGGCTCGTCAGACGCGCAACATGTTGCTGGGCAAGAAGGACGCTCATGGCACGAGTCCCGATCAGCAATGGGAGATGCATGTTCGCGGTGCTCTTGGCGAGATTGTTCTCGCAAAGCATCTTGGGGTTCTGTGGAACGGAGATCCGGGTGACCCGGATGCCCATGACGTGGCCGGGTACTATCAGGTTCGCGCCGCCTACAACGAGAAAGACAGCCTGTTGCTGCATCGTAAGGACGAGAAGAAAGGGGATGCTCCGTTCGTCCTGGTGACCGGGAAGGGTCCATCTTTCGGACTGCGCGGGTGGTTCCTGTACCGCGAAGCCAAGGGCGTTGATCGTTACAGAGATGACCCTTCCAAGAGGGGCGGTGGGCCATCGCGACCGTGTCTGTCCGTGCCGATCGACGATCTACACGAGATGTCTACTTTGGAAGAAAAGCCATGGGGACCATGTCGCTCCTACTCGATCCACGAGGAATGGCTACGCGTTATGCCTTTTCTGTACAGGAAGTCGCTACCGTTCTGAGGGGACCATGGACTACGAGTACGAGCGCAAGTGGGTCAGCTACAACAAGAAGTTCGTGGACGTGACGGTCGCGCAGTTGCGCTGCCTCCATCTCGCGAGCGACTGGCTGCACGGTCTGCACCACGCGCCCGACACGGTGCGTCCGTTCTGTGACGACGCCATCGAGTTGGTGTTCCATCGCGGCAAGACGTTCGCCACGTTCGACTTCGACGAACTCACGCGACTCGTGTTCCTGGCGCATGACCAGTGCATCCGCGCTGAGATCGCGTCGGCCGGGATGCACCTCGCCGTGAGGCTCTTCGCTCGACACACCCGTGAGGGCAGCACGTCGTCTCGGCACCCGACGCTGCCGGAGGTCGCCATGCGGTGGACCGAGCGGCAGGGCACGGTGTTCCCGTGAGGACGGTGCGGTTCACCGACGAGCAATTGCGCGACGTGACCGAGGTCTACGAGGGCGTCGCCAACGAGCCCGGCGTGGACCGCAGGGCCCGCATTATTGCGTACGGCATCTACATCGCGTGTCTGCGGGCGGCGTGCGACGTGGCGTTCCCTGGGCGCGTCTCAAGGATCGCCAGGATTCCGATTCAGCGGATAGGAGCAAGACGATGAAGGTCCACAGCGTCGAGAAGCGAGACGGCTACGAGATCCGCATGATGACCGATGGGTACATCACCACGACGCCCGTGCCGATGGCGTACACGCTCGACGGGCACTATATCGGCAACGAGAAGGACGCCAAGCTCCTCGAAGAGATGGGCATCAAGCCGGAGCTTGCGTCGCGCGACAGCAACATCTGCTCCGTCGGGTTCTGCGAGCGCGAGCAGAAGTGGTACGGCTGGTCGCACCGGGCCATCGCCGGGTACGGCATCGGCGACGTCGCGAAGGAGGACGACGGCTGCACGCAGTCAGGGTTCACGCCGGAGTACGAGAAGGCTCACCCGGAACTCGTGATCGCGGTGCCGGTGGGATTCGAGGCGAAGACCTTGGACGACGCGAGGCGGATGGCGATGGCGTTCGCCGAGAGCGTGTCGTGATCACCACGCTGCGGTTCAGGCTGCCAAAGGAACGCGCCGACCTGCAGGCTGCGCTGAAGGCTCAGGCCCTGGCGAGCGCGTTGCGGGCACTCGAGGACCGGCTGCGGTCGTTGCGCAAGTACGGGCTGCCGGACGACGTGAAGAAGAAGAACCATGCCCAGTGGGTGATCGAGTCGCTGTCGGACCTGCTGCACGATGAGATCAGCGATGCTGGTCTTCGGGAGGTGCTCGATGAGTGAAAGCACGTCGATACTGGTCAGCGAGATCGCGCTCCCGCGAAAGCGGGTGCAGGTGCTCAGGATCGCGCTCGAACCGTTCGCGCGGCTTGGCGTGGAGTACGGTGAGAAGAACTGCGCCGATGCGGTAATCACGCTGGTCACGCTGGACGGCAACGACCTGTTGAGGGCCCGTGCGGTCCTGGAGCAGTCCGATGACGAAGGATGAGGCGGGAACGCTGGTGCTCAGGATCGAGGATCTGATGAAGGCCATCGTGAAGGACGCCAAGGTCAACAACTTCTACACGGCGAAGGCCGTCGGCGAGGCTGGAGACGCGCTCGAGAAGGTGCTGACGACCGACCAGTGCGATACGCCGGAGGAGCGCGACCACGACTGCGCCCGCGAGGACTGCGCGTGCGAGGCCGAGCGGGCCAGGATGGAGCGGGACGCTGCGCTGGTTCGCCTCGAAGAGCGCGAGCACGACATGCACCTCCGTGTCCGTGCGGGCTACGACAAGACCATCGCGGATACGTGGCGCGCGGAGGTCGCGAAGGTCACCGCTCGTGCCGAGAAGGCCGAGCGGGATCTGGCCTACGTGAACTCGCTGAACGAGGCCACGCGCGACCAGATCGCAGCGGTCATCATCAGTGAGGCTGACCGTGCCGAGAAGGCCGAGCGGGAGCGTGATGAAGCGCGGGCCGAGTTGGTTGCCGACTCGAAGCGGGCCCTCGAGATCGCGAAGAAGCTCACGTTGGAGAGGAATGAGGCGCAGGCCGACGCGGCCGACGCTCGTGAGATCCTCGACACGGATCGGCGCAAGGCGTTGAAGGAGATCGCGTGCCTTCGCGAAGAGCGTGACGCGGCCAGTGTCGAGGTGGATAGGTTGACGCGGGAGATCGCGGAGGTGGACGAGGGGCGCTGCCGCGCGATCGACGAGCGAGCAACGACCGAGCGCGAACTCGCAGCGCGCACGCGGCAGCGGGACGAGGCACGCGCGCTGTTCGGGCGCGAGTCGGACGCGTGCGAGCAGGCGATCAGAGAACGCGACGCCGCTCGCGCCGAGATGGCAGCGCCGCAACCCGCGTCCGCGACGAGCGCCGGGTGGCCGCACGCGATTGCCAGCGATGCCGCTGCGCTCATGGCGGCACTGGCGTGCCCGCACAACAACTCCGCCGAGTGCGACTGCGACACGCTGCGGTCGCTCAGCAAGGCGTTGGCAGAGGCGACTCCTGGAACAGGCATCGGCATTCACGTTCACACTCTCGAGCGCGTCGCGGAGCTACGTCGGACGTCGGTGTGGCCGAGGGTCGTTCGTTGGGTATGCGGTCTAAGCGCGGAGGTGCAGTGATGACGACCGAGGAGAACGGTTGCTTGTCGTGCCAGCGGCTTCGACACAGCGTACTGGACATGGTGCATCAGATCAGCGTGCTGAAGGGACAGAACCTGCGGCTGCGGCGCAAGTTGACGGCTGACGATCTCGCGGTGTCGGCAGAGAGAGCTACCGCCCTGCGGTTGCTCGAGGATGTGTCCAGGTACGGACGGAGGGAAGCCTGATGAGTGATGTGTTGCCGGATCTTCTCGCCGACTTGAATCGCGTTCGCGCGATCGTCGAGGCGGCCAGGAACTACACCATCGCGTACGACGCGCTGGTCGCCGCGAAGGCGGCGTACAACGGCCGAGGTGCGTCACGCGACGAGCGCCTGCTCGACGCGCTATGCGAGGCCGAGACGCATCACTCGAGCGTCCTGTCGGATCTCAGGAAGGCTCTGAGAGAATAATATCGCACGATCCGCGTACAACGTATGATCTGCCACGAAACGACCGCTCCGGCGGCGGTCTGGATGTTCCGGGCCGCTGATCCTCTCGTTGTAGTTTGGGGCGCGGGGGTCGTGACGTCGGAACGGTCGTTTCGCGGCAGAAGGCAGGAAGATGGACGAGGCGCTCGAGTTGGAATCGGTTCGCGGCACTCAGACGGACGATCCTCGGTGGCGCTGGCGTCACCCGCTCGTCCGGCAGGGCGCATGGTCGCGGATCTACATCTCGAAGGGCGCGGCCCTGGCTGGGGCTGCGATGGCGCTGAAGCACGCGCGGAAGGAGGCGAAGGATGGACTGGGAAAAGAAGGCGGTTGATCTGGCCGAGGCGCTATCTCTGACGGACGACATTGATGTGTTCAGGGCCTCGTTGGTCGAGGTGCATGGACTCGGCGTGTCGGAAGGGCTGGAGACGTGCGCGAAGATGTGCGACGCGAACGCGCTTCGACTCTCCGGGAAGGCGGATGGATTCGGACCCCATGACCATCCTGACAGCGCGCACGTCTACCGATTCGCGGCAGATTGCATGCATCAGCTTGCTGTGACGATCCGCAATCACCGATCTCCGCCCGTAGATGCGCCGGTTCCTGCCGAGATGGAGGTATGCAGGTGCGGTCACTTCCGTCGGTCCCACAACGGAGTGGGTTTCTGCGACGGCTACGAGGACGAGTGTACGTGCAAGGCGTTCGAGTTGTGGACGCTCAAGGAGCAGGGGCCGTGAGCGACATGATCGGTGACGCCTACGAGGCCGGACGGCGCAGCGCGCTCGACCTGCTCGATGAGGTGATCTCGGCGCTGCCGAAGTGCGAGACCGCAGGGTGCGACGCCATCGCGCTGTGGCACTGCTTCGGGGACTACCGTCGGTGCGACGGACATCGCGGAGTCCATGCGTGCGCGCTCGGGTGCGAGACGGAGTACGGGTGGGCCGACGCGGTGCGCAAGCACCTGAAGGAACCACGCTGATGTGCTTCGACGCGGAGCCCCCGGAAGCGTTCTGGCAGTGCGTCCGGCGGGCGCGCAAGGAGCACCGTTGCTGCGAGTGTCGCATCACGATCGAGCCAGGAACTCGGTACGAGTACGTGAGCGGCATCTGGGATGGCTACGCGAACTCGTACAAGACGTGCCTCGGGTGCGTATCGCTGCGTGATGCGGTGGTCGAGCACGAGCGCGCGGCAGGATGCTTTGGCAACGAGGCGTACCCGCCCCTCGGTGACCTGTACACATCCGCCCATGATATCGGGATCGTCTGCTACGTGCCGTGGCGGGATCAATACATCGAGGAGGCATCGTGATCGACGCTGGACCGTTTCCGTGGCTGGGTCTCTGTTACGGCGACGTGCTTGACGTGCGCCCGTACGATGGCGCTCTGCCAGAACTGCTGATCAACATTCCACAGTCAGAGATTCGCGTGGGCCTCTCGCTCGACACCGAGACGACCGGGATCGATCCGAAGACGTGCAAGGTGCTCGAGATCGGCATCAGAGCGTTCGCCTACTCGTGCGTGGACGGTTCGATCCTGAGGATCGTTGACACGTATGACGCGTTCCAGGATCCAGGCGAACCGATCAGCGAGGAGATCACGGGCATCAACGGGATCACCAACGAGATGGTCGCTGGCAAGTCCATCGACCTGGATCGCGTCAGGTCGATGCTCGACGTAGCCAGCATCGTCATCGCGCACAACGCAGGCTTCGACCGTCCGTTCGTGGAGGCCATGGGGCCGATGCCGTCGAAGGTGTGGGCCTGCTCGGACAAGCAAATCGAGTGGAAGGCGACGCACGGACTGCCGAGCGCGCAACTGCAGACGCTGTGCTGGTTGCACGGGTTCTACTCGCTCGCGCATCGAGCAGGCTCTGATGCGGCATCGCTCGTGCGCCTGCTCGCGACGCGCAACGCGAGGACGGGGAACACGTACCTGCTCGAGCTTCTCGAGATGTCGCGGCTGCCGTGGATCCGAGTCTCGGCATACCGGTCTCCGTACGAGACCAAGGACGTCCTGAAGCGGCGTCGCTACCAGTGGGACTCTGACAACAAGGTCTGGCACCGGACGATCGTCGAGCCACGACTCGAGGAGGAGATGGCGTGGCTGCGTACGAACGTGTACGGCGGCGGCGTCTGCAAGGCGGGTACGAAGGCGATCGAGATGACGGAGAGATTCCGATGAGCTTGGAAGCAAGGTTCTGGTCGTTCCACCACGAGAATCCTCGCGTCTACGAACGACTGACAAAGCTCGCGCGACAGGCGAAGCGTGCTGGTCGAGACCGGATCGGGGTCAGCATGCTGTGGGAAGTGCTCCGCTGGGAGTACGCCATGAAGACGACGGCCGGTGACGGGTTCAAGTTGAACAACAGCTATCGGTCGCGGTACGCGCGGCTGATCATGCTACAAGAGAAGGATCTCGACGGTCTGTTCTTCGTGCGGGAGTTGAAGACATGGTGAGCGAGATGCGAACGATGGGCGACGCGGCTGCGCGCGATCTGCTGCGGCTGGCGATGTACGCTCGTGAGACCGGCGTGCGACTCGAGTGGCTCGCGGAGTACGCCGAGAGCGGGAAGCTGCCGAGGGTCACGGGAAACGGCAAGCCTCCGAGGGGCACGTCCGCTCTCGAGGCTGCGCTGACGGCGTGGAACGTGAACTACACGCTGTCTCTCGTGACGCCGGAGCACGCGTTCCGGCCGATGCTCGAACGGGTCCATGCTCGGTGGCGCATGGATGCTGGGCTGCCGCTGTCGCTGGCGCAGTTCTGTGTGCTCGCCGGGAGGAGCGATTCGCTCGTGCGTTGGTGGATCAAGACCGAGAAGCTCAAGGCCTACAGGGACGACGACCACGGGTTGCGCCCGGCGGCGGGACGACCTCCAGGCGTCTGGATCAAGGCAGCCGACGCCAGGGCGTGGCTCGATGCTGCTCGATGACGACGACGACGACGACGACGACGACCCCGAGACGACGCCGAGGACACTCGCCGAGGCGCTGAGAGGCACGGTCGTGGCAGCCTACCGCACGGCGTATCTGGCGCGGCGAGGAGCGGGGGAGGCCCTGCCGCCCTCGCCGGGCGACGTCCTGGCGGTGATCCGACGCTGGTGCGAGACGGGTCTGGGTCTGGATGACGTGGAGCGGTTGTGCCTGGAATTCTCGCTGCCGACGCAGAATCGGTCTGACTGAGAGAATATTCTCAAAACCGTGGCGTACAACCCACCATGAGCACGTTCATCACGATCCCGGCGGCAGCGATCGACGAATACCTCACCAGCAAGGCATTTCGGCGCTGCGACGACGGTCGCACCGAGCGCACCTACGAACGCGTGGGCAAGGCCTGCCCGTCGTTGCGGATCGTGGTCTGGTCGAGCGTGCCCCCCGAGGGCGGCGTGACCCGCGCGGTCGGCGAGGACGCGATCCGTGTCGCCCTGGTCGCCGCGCTGCCCGACGGGAAGCGCCGGTTCGCGCTGCACAAGGCCCGCCGGATCCACCGCACGGGCTCGGTCGAGAAGGTGCTGGCCCGTGTGCTGGCCCGTGTCCTGGAGGCCGCCGAGGCCGCCAAAGCGTACGGGGCCCCCTGCCCCCGCTGTGCCGCGCCCACGTACGCCGACAGCGGCCGGTGCATCGTGCGGGAGTGCCGGGAGGCCGTCCCGGCCCCGGCGGCCCGTCCTGTGCCCATGACGGCCCCCTGCGCTCACTGCGGCGCGGCGACGTATGCGGATTCCGGCCGTTGCACGGTCCGGGCGTGCCGCGAGGCGCACCGGTAGAAAACGACGGTATTCCGATGGGTTACGATTTCCGAGAATAATCACGCGGGGCAGCCGTCCAAGACTCAGGAGCACGAAAATGACAACGACGAACAGCACCGCGTTTCCCCCGTCCCCCGCGCAGGCCGCGATCCTCCACGAGGTGACCGAGGGCGCAGGCAATCTCATCGTCCAGGCCCGCGCGGGCTCGGGCAAGACCGCCCTCCTGGCGATGGTCTGCAACGCGATCCCGCGCGGCACCCGCGTCGTGGCGCTCGCGTTCAACACGAAGAACGCGAACGAGTTCTCCACCCGCCTCCGCGCTGGCGTGGACTCCTGCACGCTGAACAGCCTTGGCTACCGTGCCGTCCGCGCCCAGTGGCCCGGCGCGCGCCCCGAGAACAACGCCGAGCGCGACCGCGCGATCCGCGTGCTCCCCGAGAGCATCGCCCGCTACGCCGCCTCGTCGCTGGCAAAGCTCGTGGGCCTCTGCAAGGGCTGGCTGGTCAGCGAGCCCCAGCAGATCCTCGCCGTCGCCAAGCAGTACGACGTGCTGCCCGAGACGTACTGGCGCATCTCGCCGTCGCAGTGGGCGGGCTACGTCCAGGGGTGCCTCGCGCTCTCGACTGAGCGGTCGTCCAGCATCTCGTTCGACGACCAGCTTTGGCTGCCGGTCGTCATGGGCTGGTCGATCCCCGAGTTCGACTGGGTGCTTGTCGATGAGACCCAGGATCTCAACCCGTGTCAGGTCCAGATCGTGCTCCGCGTGATGGCCCCCGGCGCACGCTGCCTCGCGGTTGGCGACCAGCGTCAGTCGATCTACGCGTTCCGGGGCGCGGACGTCCGCAGCATGTCGCGCCTCCAGGCCGCCCTCGGCGCGAAGGAGTTCCCGCTCTCCGTGAGCTACCGCTGCGACCGCGCGATCGTCGCCGAGGCGCAGCGTCTCGTGCCGGATCTCGAGGCCTGCGAGACCGCTGGCGAGGGCCTCGTGCGTGAGGGCCGCGTGTCCGACCTGCTCGCGCAGGCCGTCGGCGGCGACTGGATCATCAGCCGGAAGAACGCGCCGCTCGCGAGCCTGTGCCTCCAGCTTGTGCGTCTCGGCAAGACGGCCCGCATCCTCGGCCGCAAGGACTCGTCGGCGGAGTTTATGACCCTGATCCGCCGCTCGAAGGCGGCCACGGTCCCCTCGCTGACCGCGTGGCTTGTGGGCTTCGAGAAGAAGGAGCGCGAGCGCCTGATGGTCGGCGGCAAGGAGGATCTGATCGAGGCCGTGATCGACCGCGTTGAGACCCTCTCCGCGCTCTGCGAGGGCCTGGATACCGTCACCGAGGTCCAGGGACGCATCGAGACCCTGTTCTCGGACGAGGCGCTCTCCGGCGCGATCGTGCTGTCCAGCACGCACCGGGCGAAGGGCATGGAGGCCGACCGCGTGTTCCTCCTGATCGACACCTACCGCCCCGGCGCGAGCGCCGAGGAGGACAACCTGCTCTACGTGGGCATCACGCGCGCCCGCCACGAACTGGTCTACATCGAGGGCGCGGACAAGCGCGGGAAGAAGCCCGCGAAGCGGTAGCGCGGGCGGGACACGGCCCCCGATCCGGGGGCTCAAGGAGAGACCATGAGGGATACCAGTATTGATGCCTTCCATGAGATGGAAGAGGTTCTCAGTCTCATGCGGCTGGAGGCCTACAACATGCTGCATGACCACGGTCCTTTGACCGGCAGGGAGATGAATGCTCGGGCGGATAACCCAAGCTTTCATAAGCGGCTGTCAGAGCTTGAAGACATGGGTGTGATCTACACTCCAGGGAAGCGTGTCTGCACCGTCACCGGACTACTCGTTCACGAATGGTTGGTGACGAGCGGGTCTCCGAAGAAGCTGATCAAGCAGGCTCCGCCGAGACCGAAGGCAGAGCAGATTCTCGTTGCGGTGAACTTCATGCGCTGGCTTTACGTGCTTGCTTCCTACCGGAAGAAAGCGGTTCCAGACGAGTTTGTTGTTGTAGTGCGATGGCTTCGGTGGCTCTCGAGAAAAGCTAAGAAAGGTCACATCAGGACTGTTCCCGTAGGCCCATGGCTCATGGATGGTCATTGCGCTATGCGGTGCCTGTACGGGACCGACGCATCTCGCGTCGAAAACCGGGTGGCGTTCATCGAAAAGACGCCGCGCGTACGGGTTGCTCTGGGAGAGGAACAGGGCTCGTGGGAGCAGGGGCCGAAAGGCAGTGCCCCGGAGTGCGGACGGCACCAGCCGTCCAGAGAATGGTGCGACCTGCGTCTGGTAGAACTAGGGTACGTTTGGTAGAATATTAACCAAGACGGTGCGTCTCAGGACTGCGGGAGGAATTCATGGTCACGACGAAGCCGACGGTGCATCTCAACGGCACGAGCCCCACGTCCCTCTCCGAGGGCTACGAGGCGGCTGTGGAGGCCATCCGGGCGGCCGAGCGCACGCTCGCCGATGCGTCGCCCAACGCGCGGGACTACTACCCGCAGGGGCCCGGCGCGTTCGATGTGGCAGACGACGAGCACCGCGCCCGTCGCCTCGCCCTGGCGGCGGTCCGGGAGGATCTCGAGGCGCTCTGGGAGCACGTCCAGGCCACGCGGGGGCGGCGATGAGCGGGCACTCTGAGTGGGCGCTGCGCGTGTTCCAGCAGATCAACCGCTGGCCTCGTACGATGGCCCGGCGGCTGTTCCCGACGCAGCCGCACGGGCACGTCCGGGCGACCCGGACGCTTGCCGAGATGGCGCGCAGCACGGCGCTCGCGATGGACCTGCGTGTCCGAGGGGCGATCTCGCAGGCCCTGGCTCACGAGGACGCGGCCGATGCCGCGTACGGCCGCCTGCCCGCGTGGGCGAAGGACCATGGCGACGCGATCAGTGTGTACGCCGAGGAACCGTTCTCGGTGCTGTGGACGAGAGGGAGGTAGCCGTGGCGATGAAGGAAGAGAACCTGCGGATGCAGCGCGTGAGGTGGTATCGGACCCGCCCGATGCACGTCGCCGAGTGCGACTTCGTCGGCTGCGGAGGCTGCGCACCGAAGCCGCCGACGGAGGCCGACGTGAAGCCCGGTACGCTGTGGAAGCACTACCTGAACGACCGCGTAGTTCGCGTGATGACGCACTACCCGGACACGACGCTGGTGCTGATCCGTGCGCTGACGCCCCCGAATAAGTCCAAGTCACGGGGCGTCATGGGCCCCCCTCGTGTGAACACCGCGCCGATCAACATCAACTCGTTCCTGGCCCAGTACTTCCCCGAGAAGGCGTGACGTCATGGTGACCCGCAACACCGAAGCCGCGATGGACCTGCTCGAGGAGAGTCGCGCGAAGCTGATCGCCGACGCGCGCCGGATCGCCGCGATGCTCATCAGGAAGTGCGGCTACACGCACTCGCGCGACGTGCGTCACGAGATGCACCGCATCGGCCTGCTCGACGGGTACGACGGCGCGGACTACTGGCTGGGCTGCGTGTTCCGCTCGCCGGAGTTCGTGTTCACCGGGGACTGGTACACGTACAGCGACCCGTACCGCAACGTCCACGAGCGGCGCGTGCGGGTGTGGGCGCTTGCGGGCGAGGAGAGCAAGAAGAGGCCAGCGAAGAAGAAGCGCGGTCGCCCGGCGAAGCGGGTGGACACGCGGCAGACGTCGCTCCCGCTCCCGCTGCCCGCGCTGAAGAAGACGCCGGGGACGAAGCGCGCGAAGGTGAACGAGAGGCAACTCGGGCTTCCGGGGGTGTGACGATGATGCTCGGTCTGTACACGAAGCTGTCCGAGAACGTCGCTCGCGTGTGGGACGCCCTCGCGGTGGGCACGCCAGCGATTCGCGGCATCGAGGACCGTCCCTTCGTGGGCTCGATCCTGAACCGGTACTACGCCGACGTCTCCTCCTTCCAGTTCGCGCTGGAGGACGACATCATGCACCACTTCGTCTCGTGGAGACGCTGCGGGGCCCCCACGTTCCGGCTGACGCATGGGCTCGCTTCGGGCCTGTTGCTGACCGATCCGGCCCGCTTGCCGTGGTCAGAAGTTCGCTTGCCGTTCCCGTCGTTCGTCATCTCGCTGCCGCCGGGCGTGATCTTCTTCGACGACTTCGACGGATCGATGATCGAGGCGACGTTCGTCACGATCAACGTGTTCAGCGTGCCGATGACCCGTGAGGAAGGCGAGGCTGTGTTCGATGCGATCGATGACAGCAGGACGCTGCCTGTGGTGATCGAGCGCATCCGCTCGATGCGCTCTGGGCCGCAACTGATGATTCGCGTCTTCAGCGACGGCGACAAGGCGAAGCTTTACTACATGGCCCCGGTCCCGACCGACCCCGCAACGACGGTGCAGGAGGTCTTCGGGTTCGAGAACGACGACGGCATGCTCACCTCGCGCGACCACGCGGCGAACCGTGCCGTGGGACGGATCATCGTCGGCCTGTCGCAGTACCTGACGACCCACGACGAGGGCGGGGATCCCACCTGGACGCCCCGCGCGAAGCCGCAGGGACGGGCACACGGAGGCCACGCCTGGGACGTGGGCCGCGCTGTGAAGCTCTCTAGAGAGGTCCGCGAGGCGGCTGCGTCGTACACGCGGGAGCCCGGCAGCGAGGCCTGGAAGGTGTCGTCTCGGCACGTCGTGCGGGGGCACATGCATGGGTACTGGCACGGGCCGAGGAATGACCCGTCGAGGCGCGAGAAGCGCCTGCAGTGGATTGCTCCGTTCTGGCGGGGCCCGACGGACGGTCCGGTGGTGCAACGTCTCTACGACGCGGAGGAGTGAACGATGAGCTACGACATCACGATCGCGCAGCAATGCCCGCACTGCGGGCACACGGACTCGTTCGAGTGGGATCCGACGTACAACCTCCGGGAGATGTTCGTCGAGGCCTTCGGCGGCAACGGCGTGCGCGACTTCGACGGCAAGAAAGGTAGCGAGGTGCTGCCGGTGCTCGAGCGCGCGCTCGTTGACATGCGCGCTCGCCCGGACCACTACCGCAAGCTCGACTCGCCCAACGGCTGGGGGACGTTCGACAGCGACATCCCGGAGGTCAGCGTCCCCGCGTGCGTCGAGCGGTTCGCGGAGGCGTGTCGCCGGATGCCCGATGCGCTCGTGAAGGTGTAGAGGAGGTCGATGACGATGGAAAATCAGGCTGTACGAATGAACCGCGCCACCCGGCGTTGGCAGGAACGGAAGATCGCGGCGCTCGAGGCGCAGGCCCGCGTGGCTGCGTTGGGTCGGGCGGCGCGTGATCGGGCTCGAGAAGCCCAGAGCGCCTCCGAGGTAGCCTTGGACGCGGCTGCCCAGGCGGATCGGCATGCCGAGAACGTGAGGAAGCGTCTCGCCGAGGCGGAGGCAGCGGAGCAGGTACGCGTCGAGGCTGTCCTGGCGATCCAGGTCGCGCATGCTGCGGCTGCGCAAGAGGCTGAGTCGGCGCGCAGGTGCGTCGAGGAGGCACAGGAGGCCGCCAAGCTGGCATTCGAGGCGGTACAGCGGGCGCTTGCAGCGGCACATCGTGCCGAGAGCGAGGCCAGGGGTATCTGATGTACCCGACTAACGACGGCTTGTACCTGACCGACGACCGGTACTTCGTCGCGCTGAAGCGTCTGCGCGCCCGGATCGCGGGCGGGCTGGCGCTGACCTTCCACGATGACGACACGGTCGGCAGCAAGAGCACCGAGTGCTCGTGGGGGCTGTGCTCGCACGAGAAGGAGGCGTGGCCGGACGCCGAGGACCAACTGTTCGAGGACGACTTCAGGAAGCACGGTCGCATCGCGCCGAAGTACCAGCGGCAGGGGCAGACATGCCCGTTCGATGCGAACCCATCCCGACTCGGAAGTCCCAACGGGTGCTTCTACGACTGCATGGTGTTCCAGCGAAGCAAGCCGACGCCGACGCGGGAGCAGGCACTGGCTCTGTACGACGAAAGGATCCGACGATGAAGAAGCTCTTGCTCGTGGTGTTGTTCCTGACCGCGTGCGGTCCGACCGCGCCGGACCGAGGCCAGTTCACGCCCAGCGAACTCGCGGAAGGATGGCGGTGCGAAGACTACGTGCCCAACACCTTCACCGGTCTCGGAAACTGCGACTACGCATGCCCAGGCCTCGCCGGAGCGTGCTACGCGCGCGCCGAGGCATGGTGCTTCACGTCGCCGGAGTTGCTCCGGTTCCCTCATCGCCAGTGCTGGACGACGGAGGCGCTGTGCGTGAACGCGAGAGACGTCACGAGCGCGGCGATCCAGGACAAGAGCCTGTGCGGGCTCGTGCCGTGATGGTCTGGCTGTGGCTGTGCGTGAAGTGCGGATCGATCCTGTTGTCGCTGCATGACGCGCGGCACCACGAGCATGCCGCGCGCGTGATCAAGTGGCAGGTCGATGACGCGTACCTGTCGGACTAGAAGGTTCCCTTCTTGAAGCGTGGATCGCGCATCGCTCGGTTGAATTCTGCGTTGAACTCCCGGATCTGCTTCGGGGTCATCTTCTTCCAGTCACCGCTCTTGGTCTGTCGCGTGCCGCGCGGCTTCTTGCGGGCCGGAGGCTCCACGCACGCCAGCAACTTCGCGTAGTAGTCCGGCACCTCGCGCAGGTGCGCGAATACGATACGGGACGTGGTGACCTCGTTGCCGCCGGTCACGTCCCGATGCTCGAGTTCGACGGGGTAGCCGAGGCGGAACTCCGTGAGGTCCAGCGACTTCGGGAGGTACTTCGCCGGAACCTTCGCGAGGATCCGTCGGGCCTGTGCGAGCGTGAGCTTCTTCATCGGGTTCTTCCTCGGCGATTCTTCCTTCAGACACTTCTTGCACAGGTAGTCGCCATGCCACGGGCTACTCTCGGCCACCTCTCCGCCTTCCTCGACGGAGTGCGCCGGAAAGATCGCCGCGCGCCGACCGCACCGTGGGCACGGCTTCATCTCCACGTACCTCCCGCCCTGGCGCGCCTGTTCCCGCTGCTGCTCTTCCAGCGACAGGTCTTGCACGATCTTGGCGCGGCGTCCGAGACGGTAGGCTGCCGCCGATGCGGCGCGGTAGCTGCGGTGGCGGCCGACCTCCAGGTCGTCGATCTTGATCACCCAGGCCATGTCTTCTTGCCCTTCATCGTCCGGTACAAGTACCACGCCCCGGCCCCGGCGATGCCCAGCAGGGCGATCGTCTCGAGCGCGCCGAGGCTACCGCTGCTGCCGCTGCCGACCACAAGCAGGTCCATGCGGCTGCGAGTCGGATAGATCCTGGAGAGGGCCTCGTACATCGCCTGCGTGCCTGCGAAGATGTCGACGTGGCCGTACGACCCTGGTCGGTTCGTGAAGCCCCCGGTGTCGCCCGCGACGAACCAGCCGTCATGGACGAACCCGCCTAGCGTCCCGACGCGCGGGATGGCGACGCCGTCCCACTGCCGGATGTAGACCCGCGATCCGTACGGGATGACGTGGCGATCAACGGCGAGGGTCCGTAGTGGCTCGAGGGGGCGTCCTTGGACGCCGACGCCCCACAGGTTGCTCGGTGGCAGGACCGTGTAGCAAGGCGACCCCTGGTAGCCCGCCACGTCGTAGTGCGTGGTGCCGCAGTCGTTCCCGGCGACGTTGATCACGCGGCCGTCCCTGAGCCTGCCGGACCCCTCGATGAACAGGGCGTCCGCATACGCCTGGGGAACCGTCGCGATGACGCCTCCGGCCCGGTCGGTAAGCTGGACGGTCGCACCGCCGCTGTAGTGGGCTTCGTCCGGCGTGAGGTAGTACGTGTTCCAGCCGACGATCGCGGGCATGGCGCGATGCTACCATCGCTGCGGCGGCCGTAGTACCCTCGTGCCGATGTCTACCCAGCACAACTTCGGCCCCGTCGGGATCATCGCCCCGAGCACGGCCGAATTGCCTGACGCCAGACTCCTGCCTCTCGGCAACTACTTCGTATCCGAATCCGACGGCAAGACCTACTTCGTGGTGCGGGGCGTTGGCGGAGTCCACACCTGGAAGCTCGTCTCTGGCGGCGGCGGGGCCCCCCTCTCGAACCTTGCTCCCCTGCCCGTCGGCACGACGTCTCCGGGCACGGGGGTCGAGGCGTCGCGCAACGACCACGTCCATGCTCACGGCAACCAGCCCGGAGGCTCGCTCCACGATCTGGTGATAGCCGATCCGGGTGGTGTGGCCGGGTTCATGTCGGGCCTGCAGGCTGCTCAGCTTGCGGCGCTGGTTGCCGCGCTCACTCCGCCGCCGCTCTTCCTGTACGTGCCCGGAGTGGTTCTCGGCGATCTGGTCACCATCGTCTCGCCCGATACGGTCGGGAAAGCCGACGCCACGTTAACGGCGACGATGCCAGCGATCGGATTCGTCACGTCGTTCCCCGACGCAACACACCTCACGATCGTCATGGTGGGTTCTCTTTCCGGGTTCGTCGGTCTCGTACCAGGAACGAGCTACTACGTCGACAACGCGGTGCCGGGCGGCGTCACAAGCAACGTCGGCAACGGATACCTCGGCGCTCCGTTCGTCACCGGCAACGTGATTCAGAAGATCGGTGTTGCGATAAACCCCACGACGATGCTCGTCGCGATGGGAAGCGAAGATACGCTCGGCGTGTAAGGAGAGTCAGATGGCGCGATTCAAGTATCTGGGCGAGGTTCCACGACCGACAGTAGTCATCACCTATGGACCTTGCACGACGATCAACATTCCCAAGAAGGACGGAACCACACAGGCAGTGGTTGGTCCTCCTGGCGGATTCGTGATCGGGGCTGATATCGGTGTCGATATCACAGATGAGCGATCGTTGCGTGTGATGGAAGCAGATCCAAGGTTCGCGAAAATCTAAGCATCGCTTCGATCACGGCCTGCAAACAGTTTTTACTCGGAGATAAATCGTCATGGCAAATCGCGCATTGATCAATATTGCTGGGATTACCCAGCAGATCCAAAACGGTAACTCGCTCTACGTCGGTGACGCCGTCGAGCGTGCACCGACGACACCCGGATCACTCGGTGTCGGAACAACGACATCTACCACGATCCTGAACCTCGGTACCGGAACAGCCGTTACACAGGTCGATATCGGCACCGGGGCGTTGGTCGCCAGCATCAACATCGGCACCGGCATGGCTCTGGGTGACACCATCACGCTCGGTGGCGGAGGTGTCGGCGGGTCGCTGACGCGAGTCGCTGGTGACTTCGAGGTCGTCGGCGCAGAGACGATTCTAGGTCCTTCTACTTTCGCAGATACGATCATCATCGGTGACGGAACAGGGACCGACACGCTGTCGTTCTTCACTGGACCATACCCGAATGGCGGCTATCTCGGATCGGTCGCCAATCCGAATGTCAGCTTCCTGCCTGAGGTTGCTCACGTACTCAACGTCGGGCAGAGCACGACAGCAGCAACCCCTGGTTATGCCCTCACCATCCAAGGCGGCAAGGGTGTAAACAGCGCAACTCTCGCTCGGGAAGGTGGCACGTTGGCACTGACCGGCGGAGCGGGCGGCGACTACTCTGGCCTCGCTGGCAGTTCTGGCTTCGGCGCGGACCTGCAACTTCACGGCGGAAACGCTGGGTTGGCTGGCACTGGTGCCGGTAACTACGGCGGGCAGGTGGAAATCCTGGGTGGCGCGGCTACCGGAACGGGCCTTTACCCTGGTGGCAACGTATCGATCCAGGGTGGTCTGTCCGCCTCGGGACCGACCGGCCAGATTCACATCGGTGACGCGACCGCATCGCTGCTTTACATCGGTAACGCCTCTGCCACGACGGACTTCCAAGGCAACCTGACCTCCGGCAACGGGACGATCAACTTCGCTGCGAACGGCACGTCGTCGATTTCGACGACTGCTAGCTCGATGACGCTCGACGGCTTCACGGGCGTCTCGCTCAGGAAGAACGGGGTGCAGCTTCTCGACGCCGGGATCTCGGCTGTAAGCACAGTCACAGTGACTGGCGCGCTGTCGCAGTCAGGTGGAGCGATCAACCTCACCGGCAACGCCGCTTCGGAGATCAAGACGTCTCTGGGTGCCGGAAGGACTCTGATAATCTCTGGCGGAGCGAGCGGGCCAGGAATCGCGATGACCGTCACGACTGCTGACGCAGCGCCGGAAACACCAGCAAGAGACACACAGGTGACTGCTGGTGTCGGTGGTGCTACTGCCGGTGCGCTGGCGGGCGGTCTCGGCGGATCCGTGTACATCAACGGATCGACCGGAGGTGCCGGATCTGTAACCAAGGCGGCTGGTGATGGTGGTTCTGCCAACTTCAACGCTGGCGATGCTGGCGCTGCGAATACTGGTGCTGGAGCAGTCGGCGGCACGGTGTGGGTGGACGCTGGTCTCAGCACGAACGGCGGAGCGAACGGTGTCATCAACATCGGCACGTCGAAAGCCGAGAAGGTCACGATCGGTCGCACTGGCAAGACCGTCGAGATCGGTGGCAACCTGTCGATCCTCGGGACGTTCTACACGAACTCTGTTGATCGGCTGACAGCGGGCACGCTGACGCTCGGACCGGCGACCGCCACGCTGGTCGAGATCGGAAGCTCCGGCGCTCCTACATCAGTGCTCGGAGAACTGGACTTCAGTGCTGACATCGTCGGCAAGAAGGAGATCAATCACTCGATCTATGTTGCCGCGTCAACAACGGCGGACGAGGATGGCGGGTCGCTGTCGGCGTACGGCGGAAACAGCAGCAGCGGTGGCGTTTCCGCGAACGGCGGCAGCATCACCATCGCTGGCGGTAACTCGCTTGCGACGGATGGTAACGGCGGAGGCGTCGGCATCGACGGTGGAGCAAAGGCTGGTACTGGTGTCGGCGGCAGCGTCACAATCGGCAAGACAAACGCTCCGGTAGTCCAGTTGGGGCATGCGTCCATCGGTGTTCTCACGGTCCAGAGTCTCGCAGGCGGATGGAATTCAGCGAACGCTGGCGCTTCGTCGCTGACGTTCAACGGAGCGGGCAGCGCGTCTTCGTATCTTGAGTTTCAGATCCTGGGCAACCAACTGCTCAAGATCGGCGGACCAGACGCGTCCGCATCCGTGATGACCGGCGGCTTCACACTTCAGCCCGGCGTAGGAGGCGGCACTGGAGGCTTCTTCAATCTCACGGGAGGTACCACGCTCGCTTCGTTCCTCAAGACGCAGCAACCTATCGCTGGCACAGCATCGGCCAGCAAGGGCATCACCGTCGCGGTTGGTCAGGGTGCCAATTCGACCGGTGGCGCATCCGGTGCTGGTGGCGTTCTCGCTTTGGCGGGCGGCAAGGGCGGCAGTGCGTTCGGTCCTGCTGGAACCTCCAGCCTCGGCGGATCTGCGTCGCTGACGGGCGGTGCCGGTGGTGACGGAACCGCAGCTCAGACGGCGAAGGACGGAGGAACTGTCACCGTGGCCGGTGGTGACGCTGGCGCGGCACCCAGCGTGGGCGCTGACGGAGGCCTCGCGACGCTGCGCGGCGGAGCGGCTACCGGCAACGGTCTCGGTGGCAACGTGTCCATCCAGGGCGGTCTCGGCGCGGGTCTCGGTGCTCCCGGCAGCATCAGCATCGGCACCACGGCATCGAAGAACATCACGATCGGCAACACCGGGACGACCGACCAGTTGGCGATTGACGGCGACGGTGTTCGCATCAACGGCGTCACGCAGCTCACGCTTCAGGCCAACAACGCCGATCTCCTGATCGGCACTGCTGCCACGATGACGATCCAGAACGGCGTGACGCTGACATGCACCCCTGGTGTTGGCGGCGGTATGATCGACCTACCGAAGAACTTCCAGGTCTTCGGGGTATCGACAGCATACGCCAACCCCGGAACTGGCGCTGGCTTCGGTCAGGTCACGGCCGACAACCTGAACACGCTCACGGCGGGTTCCGGTTCGCTCGCTGACTCGCTGCACTATCATACGACCGGTGGCGCGTCGTCGATGGCAGTCACTCTCAACACCAGCACGAACAGCGTCACGGCGGGTCAGTGCGTGTACGTTGATCCGGCAGCAACTGCCACCGCGAAGCAGGCGAAGGGTGTCATCACCGGCAACATGTGCCGTGTCGTCGGCATCAGGGAGGGCACTGCGAACAAGGTGACGGTCGCCGGTATCGTGACGGACGCTCTGTTCGTCGGATCTCTGACGCCTGCTCTTGGTGATGTCGCGTACGTGTCGAACGTCGTCCCCGGCAGTCTCGTCAACACCACGGCTGGTTTCACAACTGTTGGTGTTGACGTGATTCAGCAGATGGGTTTCATCACCGATCTGAGGACGTACAACGGGACATCTGACCTCAAGATGTCGGTTCTGGTTCAGCCGCAGTTCGTCATGCAGGTCTGATAGAGTAGGCTCCGGCCGGGCGGCGCTGATGCCGCCCGGCATCTATTCTCAGGAGCAACGCGATGAGCAGCTACAGAGCAGTCACACTTTTCGACGGGCACACGAGACTGATCCAGAACGCCGACACGCTCATCGTGGGTGCTGGTATCGAGACGTCTACTGGTGCTGCTGGCTACGTGTCGTTCGGTTCCGCCGTTTCGTTCCTGTCGCGCACCACGGTTCAGAGAGACGCCCTCGTCACTCCCGTCGTGTCCTCGACGATCTGGAACAGCACAACGCTCGGCCTCGACGTCTACTACACGCTGCAAGACGCCTCGTCGGCATGGCTGTCGCTCGCAACGCTGCAAGATGTAGAGCTTGGCAACGATCCGGTCTACCCCGGCACGACCTACGCCAACATCCGCACGTTCGGCTTGCTCACGCAAGAGACGTGGACACGCACGGCAGGTAGTACGCTTCTGAAGTCAATCGACTACACTTTCTCAGGCAGCAGGATCACCCAGCAGGTGACGAAGCTGTTCGCGGCGAACGGAACCACCGTCGTGGCCCAGACGACGCAGACGTTCACCTACACAGGCAGTCTGCTGACGGGCGGAACAATCGTGAGGAACGTCTGATGGCTACCACCGTGAATCCAGGCTCTCCGTTCCCGTTCTTTCCAGGCACAGGACTTGTGCCGATCCACAGTGGCGGCGCGGTGTCCTCGAGCGGTTCTGTTGTCGTGTACCCTGGCGCAAACAAGACGTCGTTGTTCGTCAACGTGCTGTCCGCGCCGACGGGCACGCTGCCAACGCTGTCGTACACAGTGCAAGAAGTCGATCCTGGCGACAACACAACGCCAGTCGGAACGCCCGTCACAGCAGGACCGATCAACGGAGTCGTGAACGGTCGTGTCGAACTGCCGATGGTCTTTGGCGGGGCCGTGAAGGTCTCGTGGACTGTGACCGGTACGTTGCCGAATTTCCCGTCGGTCTACGCGACGCTCGTGTCTGTTGTCGGGGCGACCGCTCTTGTGGACTCGTCCGGCGCGGACGTTGCCGCTTCGGTTGGCGGGACAACAGCCAGCGCGATCACTGTTCAAGGGAACGCGAGTGGAACTCCGGTTCGCGTCTCGGGGAACAGGAGCAACAACAATGCTGCTCCTGGCTCAACGAACACCGGATCGTTGACAGTAGTCGCGAACGCAGCAGCGCCGTCGTGGACCGAGGGCAACCTCGTCACGTTGTCGTCTGATCTGAACGGATGGCTTCGCACCACTTCGTTGCAGGCTGGAATTCCTACGGCCGCCGCTCCAAACACTGCCGTCCAGGTGGCCGGTAGCGATGGCACGAACCTTCGTGTTCCGTTCATTGACCCCAACGGCAGGGTGCTGATCAACGGAGCGGGCTCCGCTGGCTCTGCCGTCGGCGGCGTGCTGACTGTACAGGGCGTCGCCAGCATGACGCCCATCGTCGTGAATGGCGACAGGACGAACAACAGCGCCGCTCCCAACGCTACGAACATCGGCGCGCTGACGGTTCGCGCGAACGCAGCAGCGCCGTCGTGGACCGAAGGCAATCTGGTCACGCTGTCGTCCGACCTGAACGGAAATCTGCGGATCACCGGGGCGGTCACCGGAACGAAGACCAACAACAACGCTGCGCCCGGCGCGATCAACCTGGGTGTACTGCCAGCCGTAGCGAATGCTGTGGCTCCGGCATGGACCGAGGGCAATCAGGTCGCGCTGTCAACTGACCTCGCGGGTAGCCAGCGCGTCACAGTTCCGCAGTACATCACCGGGGCGTCGAGTTCGCTTGCTTTCGGTGCCTCGCAACGACTGAGCGTGTCCAGCGACTCGATGCTGTTCTTTGACCCTATCCAGAACGGGGGCATCAATACGGCGCTGTGGTCAACGTCGGCTACCACCATGACCAGTGCCGTGAGCAACGGCATGATGACGCTAAACAGCGGCAGCGTCACCGCGATCAACACCAACATCGGAATCTCTTCGCTGCGCCAGATCCCGTGCGGTGTAGGATACGCAACACAGATCCAGCATCGCGCAAAGCTGTTGTACGGAACGAATCCGACGAACTGCCAGCATGAACTAGGCGTCGCGAACGGCACGGGCGGAGCGGCCATCACGGACGGCATCATCTTCCGCCTGGACAGCAACAACCAATTCCGTGGAGTCGTCAGCCAGGGAGGCAGCGAGACGACAACGAGCGTCTTGACGACGCCAGTCAGCAACGCCTTCTACACGTTCCAGATCACGATCTACGAGGACCGCGCTACGTTCGCGGTGATCAACTCGGACGGCACTATCTACGTTCAAGCGACGATCAATACCCCTCTCGCGAATCAGTGGCTTACCAACCAGTCGTATCTCCCCGTGTTCGCTCGCGTGCTCATCGGTGGCACGGTCGCGCCGTCCGCGCCGCAGATCGGTCTCGTTTACGTCTCGGCGAGTCAGAAAGATGTCCAGGCTACCGATCCGTACGCCGTTCAACTCTGCGTCGCTGGGGCGCGCAACGGCAACATCGACCCGACTACGTACGCTCAGACCGCGAACTGCTCGCTGACGGCAAACCCGACGACGGTTACGCTTTCGACCACAGGAATCCCTGCTGGCGGCACCGGGCTAGGAGGATGCTTCGCGTTCACCAGTATCGCAACGACGGCGAACATGCAGGTATTCATGGGTCGTCAGAACCCAAGCCCGTACACCCTGGTGATCACTGGCTTCGCCATGCCTCCGCCTGTTGTTACGACGATCATGGGAGCAACGATATCAATCTTCGAGTTCAGCCTTATGGTTGCCAATACCAGCAACCCAAGCACCGCGACTCAGATGTTCTGCTATCCGCTTGGAATGTTCAGCGCGACAGCGAGCGCGGCAGTAGGAACGGTGTTCAACGGGCAGTCGATCATCAAGCAGTTCACGTCTCCGGTTGTTGTTCCAGGCGGATGGTACGTGTACCTCATGGTCCGTCCGGTGAGCGCGCCAGCAAGCGGTGTTGTGCGCGGTACGATCGATATTCAGGCCCACAACAGGTGATGCATGTTCCGTCAGACGATCAGTTTTCAGGGTCTCGGCGTCGTCGATCTTCGTTGGCCCGACTTCAAGGCTACCGTGGGGTCCGACTCGCTATCGATGCGGTTCATCGAGCGCGATGACAGCTACACGATCTTCGCTCTCGAAGAGAGCATTGCGTTCACGACGCTGTTGCTCAAGCAGAATGCGTCGGACCAGTTCGCGTGGGACGAGTACTCGCCAGACTACACGAAAGCTCAGAACGATGCGGACCGCGTCGAGTTCGAGACGACGTATAAGGCTACCGCGAACGCGCCGATCCAACTGAAATCAGCCAGCCGCGTACAGGGCGTTGCGGCTGCGAAGGGTCTCGGTGGATATCTGCCGAATCCATCGAACAACCCGTACATGCCAGCCAGCGACGAACTGGTGTCGCTGTACGTGGACGGCGAAGGATCTCTTGTCACGCGCGGCGTCGTGATGACCGACGAGGGAAGCTTCCGTGACGACTTCAGCGGTATAGACCTTGCGACTCCGATGACTGGATCGGTGACGGTCACGAACGGCAGTCAATTGGTCGTTGGAGAAGGCACGCTGTTCATGTCCGAGATCAGCAGGACCGGCTACGTCCGAGCGTACTCGGCTGATGACACGTTGTGGGTCAAGACAGCCCGCATCATCGACGACACCCACATGCTGATCGACTCGCCGTACGCCGGAGCAACGGTCACGGGTGACATGTTGATCCAGGCCGAGGCGGTCCCGCAGAGCATCGGCGCTACACCCGGAACGATCTCGCTCGATGGCGCGGGAAAGCTCCTGCTTGCCTCTGGCACGGCCGCCGACTGCGGGGTCGGTATGTGGCGGATGGCTGACTACGGCCCCATGTCGATCACCGGCTGGATCTCCCTGCCGTCTCGGCAGGCGGAGCAGAAGGTGTGGTTTGGCTTTCGAGACGATCCGGCGGCACCAGACATCTACGTCGAACTGGAGTTCACCGGCATCGACGACACCAAGGCGACGTTCGTCTCCAGCTTCCATGGCGAGACCGAGACGACCGAGATCACGCTGCCCGCGTCATCGTCTACTCAACTGAAGTACCGGATTTCGGTGATGCCTGAGTACTGTGAGATCCAGGTGGGCGACAGCGCGCCTGTGCGACACGAACTGCACATCCCTGATCCGTACTCGGAGATGGTGATCTCGGGCGGCATCGTGAACACCGCGACCGCTGTAGAGACGGTCATCGAGGTAGACTGCGTCTTCTTCCAGAACTTCGACCGCATCGCAGTGAAGCAGTACTGATGAAACTCTTGTACATAGCAATCGCTCTTGCCGTCGCTGGCTGCCCGCCTCCTGCCGACAACTGTACGCCGCGAGTCACTCGCTGCGTCGGGAACACGTCTCAGATTTGCAGTACGAGCCAGCGGTGGGAGACCGTGGCGAACTGCTCCTCCGTCACACCGGTCGACCGCCAATGGACATGCTGTGCGGTCGGCAACGATCATGTCTGCCTACCAGCGAGTAACTGCCATGATTGAACCATCGGACGGTGAAGTGCAAGACCTGTGGGCGCACATGACAACAAAGTACAAGTCTGTCGTCGTTCAGAAGTCTGATTCAGAGTTCATGCAGATAGTCGCGCAGTTCCTTGACAGGATGCAGATATCCGACCGTGACATGTTCATGTCCTCATACACGACGACGATCGGAAACCGCATCTACGTGCCGTTCGACATCGGTGTCGAGAACGACATCTGGTCGCTGTGGGACCAGATCGTCGTGTGCGCCCACGAGCACCATCACATCGAGCAGGAACAGCGGGTTGGCATGGCGCTGTTCAGTTGGCAGTACCTGAGCGACGCGGACTCGAGAGCCCGCTTCGAGGCCGAGGCGTACATCTGTCAGGCAGAGTTGGACTTCTGGCGCTTCGGCGAGTTGTCGTACGCGCCGGAGGACATGGCCGAGAAGCTCAGGGGCTACGGATGCAACGATGATCAGGTGAACATTGCTGCCGACGTGATGAGACTGCTGGGCAAGACCGTGCTTGCCGGGGGCGTCGTCAACCAGTCGTCTCGTGACGTGATCGTGTGGCTCGAGCAGTTCGCGCCCGAGATTCGTGGCTAGGCACCGGTCCGCGATCTGAGTTCGATCTTCGTCCCTGGCACTACTCGGCAGTTCCGCACCATCGTCAACGCGCACAGCGCCGACTGCTCGTACGTCCCTAGCTCGATCACGAACCGTTCGATCGTTACCGTCAGCGTTGGGCCGCCCGTCGTGATCGTTGGGCCGTTGTCTCCGGGCTCGCGGTAGCTGCCCTCTACGTGTCGAACCGTGCAGCATCGAGTGCCCCGCTCGCAGGTGCGACTCGATGCTCGGTTGGTCACGCAGCCTCCTGTCGTCATCTCGCCCCGGCCGCGTACTTCGTGACGGCGTCCCAGAACACCTTCGCAGCCTCGTCGATGGTCACACCTTCGGCGATCTTCACGCGCGCACCGCCGTCGTAGAGTGTCACGACGACCTTCTTGCCATCACCGAAGCTGATGCTGCTGGGCGTTGTCGGGCCCAGCGTGAGCGAGGACGCGAGCGGTTCCTGCTCCTCGTTCATCGAACGCGCTCGATCGTCCCCGTGTCGACCTGGATCGTCCACGTCTCGTTCTTGGTGTCGACGCCGACGGACTTCGACGCGGCGTCCGCTGCTTGGGTGAGGGCGTCGTTGGCGGCGATGATCCTTGTCATCGCGGCGTCCCTCGCGGCAACGATCTGGGTGAGTTGCACGTTCGCGTGCTGCTCCTGTACGCACAGGTTGGCGTACTCGATCTTGGCGTTGCCCGCCTCCGTATTTGCCTTTCGGATGGCTTCGATCGCCTCCTTCGGCAGGGTCTTCTTGGTCAGGGCGAGTGGTGCTTTCTTGCTCATCGTTTTCTCCTGGTGATCGCCGACCGTAGCCGACAAGATTGCATTCCGCAAGCGGTTAGCGTACGGTCGGTTGATGAAATTCGAGTTCGGCAACAAGCTCACGAGTCCGCTGTGCTGCGATCAGGTGCTGGTCCGCGTGCAGGGCGGCACGTTCTACGTCGGCCTCGGCATGTGCCAGCCTACCTTCGACGATGCCAAGCCGCCCGAGACGTGCGACATCCACTCGTTCGTGAGCATGAGCCCTCTCATGGTGAAGAAACTTCGTGATCTGCTGACCCAGTCGGTGGCGCAGTACGAGGAGGCGTTCGGAGAGATCAGGACAGAAGCCATGCCTCGCGGCCGGTGGCAATCCGGCGGCGACTCGAACTGATCAGGCTCGGCTATGGGTCCGTGATCACATGAGAACGGGTCCACGCGGCGGCGCTACCTGCGGTTCATCCGTTGTAGTAACCTCCGTTCCATGACCACACAGCACAACTTCGGGCCCGTCGGGATCCTTGCTCCGACGACGGCAGACCTTCCCGATCCGAGACTGCTGCCTCTCGGCAACTACTTCTTCTCGGAGACGGACGGCAAGACGTACTTCGTCGCGCGTGACGGTACGGGCCAGCACATCTGGAAACAGGTGATGGGTGCGGGCGCAGGCGGCAGTGCCATCGTCTGGCCGCTCGGTGTGCCGTGGTCCTCGATTGCCGCGCTCCTTGCTGCCGCTGGGGACGCCGCGCTTCTGCTCGTCGAGGGCGATCCGACTGGTGCGCCGCGCCTGATGACCGGCGCGGTTGGAGTCCCGTACGACTTCTCGTTCGTCATCTTCATCGGCGCTGCCAGCGATCGAACGAACAACGTCACGGTGCAGATGGACGTGAACGTCAAGGTAGACCCGCCCGTCCTGCGCTCGCGCGACATCATGTGGGCTCCGACGGCACCAGACCTCTTCGACGGTCCTGCCGATCCAGCGTTCGAGGTCGACCTCGACGGCGGCGGTGTCACGCCACCTGGACCGATCGGGGGCCGCTCCGTCTTCTTCGCCCCGAGCGGGTACTCGCCGCACAACTTCCGTCTCCGCAACGGAGCTATCCTCGACGGAACGAATCTGGCAGCTACCGACGAAGGAATCTGCCGTCTTCGCCCAAGCGTCAGCGACGAAGTGTTGGTCACGGTCGAGAGCTACGGTGGAATCTTCGGCCCGAAGAGCTTCATCAACTTCGTTCCCCCGGTGATCCCACCATTTCCTCCCTTCCCGGTTCCCACCACCGCTGTCGTCGAGGCGAACATGGACGCCAAGACACGCATCGACCCTGGCTACAATGCAGTAGCGGTGGGAGGCAGCAACGTTGCGGTCCGGTATCAGGACGGCAGTTCTGTTCCTCTGAACCTGCCAGATCCGGCGAAGCGCGATGTTTCCTCGTACGTGGCGTACGACGATGCGCTCGTGATGCCACCGCTCGGTGTAGGCAACGTCCAGGACGCGATCGATGTGCTCAAGAACAGCGCGCCGGATCTGGAGGCAGTGCTTGCTGTTGGCAACAAGTCGGGCCCTCACGACGTCCTGATGCAGGCCGGTCAAGCGGTCGACACGGACGGGGCGGCCCAGCTATCGCTTGGCACCGGCAATGCCACGAGCATTGCGATGGGTCGCCCTCTGGGCGGCGCAGCAGACCTTCAGGTGTTCATCAACCAAGGTGGCGCTGCGTTCATCTCGAACGCCGGAATCCAGTACTCTTCGACGTTCGCGAACCGAGCGCAGATTCGCCTGAACGCCTTCGGCGACCACGGTGGCGTGGCCGGAGTGACGGCGTTCAAGAGTCGCGGTGCGACGGTCACTGCCAAAGCGAGCGTGCTCGCTGGTGACCCGATCTACCGTGTCACGGTCATCGGTGTGACAGGCGACAACGACAAGACTCCGGTCGCCGGGTACATCGACTTGAGCGTCGCTCCGGCAGGGGTCCAGCCGCTCTACGTCGCTTCGCAGTACGCCGTGTCGCTGGTGCCTCTCGAAGGTCCGATCAACTCCATCCAAGAGATGTGGAAGATCACCTCGCAGGGCGTTCCATGTCTCCGCGAGGAGTTCCATCAAGGCCCCAACGGTGACAGCGTCACCGTGGTCGCGGGCGTCATCGCTCTCGGACTCGGCGGAGTCGTCAATGTTCTGAATCCCAATATCAAGGCGAACACGCGCTTCACCCTCACCATTCAAGACGGAGGCGCGGTGCCGCTCGGCAGCGTCTACGTGGCTAGCCGAGTCGTCGGTCCTGGCGGAAGCTTCAACATCCAGTCCACCAACGCTGCCGATGTCGACGTCCTGGTTTACTGGCAACTCTGGGAGCAGGTAGTACGGTGACAACGCAACACAACTTCGGTCCCGTCGGCATCATCGGTTCGACCATCGCTGATCTGCCAGATCCGAAACTGCTTCCCCTCGGTGAGTACTTCATCTCCGGGGCCGACGGCCGGACGTTCTTCGTCGTGCGCAACGGAGCGGGGCAGCACGTCTGGGCGGAGGTCGCCGGAGCGGGCGTGGGATCATCGCCCAACTTCGTCCTCGCGGACTTCGGCACGCAGGATCCGTCGCAGGGGCGCTACACATCGTGGGTCGACCTCATGGCCGCGCTCCAGCAGGTCCAGTATGGCGCGGCCCCTATGGTGCGCTGTGCCTTCGAGACCGGCCCGTTCACTGTCCCTCTCGTTGGAATGCCTGCGAGCGGATGGGATCTTCGAGGAGGACGGTTCACCAGCTTCTACGCTGCGTCTGGCACAGTGATTCTCGATCTTCCTGCGGGCGTGAAGATCGACAACTGCTTCGGCATCGGGTCTGGCGCAGACCCTGCGGCCGGTTCCCTCTTCCTCAAGATCGCCCCGCCTGCCGGGACCGGCGTGCTGGAGTGGACGGCGCTTCCTCCGGGGGCACCGAGCATCTTCTCTATCGGTGGTGGCTGCGCTGTGGATCACTCAACCAGCACGGGTGCGCTCATCCGCACGAACGGCGTCAACGGTTTTGCCGTGATCGCATGTGTCGGCGCGAATCAGAACGTGGGACTCGTTCCTCCACTCTCGGGTCCGCTCGTGCAGCTTCAGGGCAATGACGGTGCGGTCGGAGTTCAGCAACTTGCGCCCAACGGGTTGCCGGATGGCTGGATCGTTGGAGGCGGACTCACCAGCGGACTTCTGAGCATCTACGACATCTCGGCGAACCCGAATACACCCAACCCGGCGGTGTGGATTCCCGGCTTCAGCGGAGGCGCGGGCGTGACGACGCCGTTCCCGCTCCAGAGATCGAGCCTGCTCAGCTACTCGCCTGTGGCTCCAGCGAACTGGGCGGGCTCGCCTGCGGATGTTGCCGCAGCGATCGATCGCCTCGCCGCTGCGGTCGTCGGGCTTCTTGGCGGACCGATCCCGTAACTCACGAACAGAGAGACAGAGACCATGACCACGACGCAGCACAACTTCGCAACGACCGAGATCATCACCGACGGCCTGAGCCTGCCCGACGCGAGGTCGCTCCCGCTCGGAACCATCCTGATCCAGGAGACCACCGGCAGGAGCTACTACGTCGTCCGTGGCGGCGGCGGCATGCACATCTGGATGCTGTCCGGTTCCGGCGCGGCTGGTCCTCCCTTCCCGGCCACGGAGATTGTATTCGGGTCGGGAACTGGTCTCGCGAGTGATCCGCACTTCGTGTGGAACTCTGCCTCCGCCGCGCTCGTCGTTTACGACATGGCGGGCGTCCCGCTGTTCTCGACCAACGGCACCGCCCTGAATCGTTCGGCGTTCTTCAGGGACGCGGCGAACGTCGCGATGGTCGAGATGTTCAGCAGGAACGATGGAACGCGGAAGTTCGACCTGCTCGACGAGAACGCGACAGCGATGCTGCACGTCAGCCTGTGGAGTTCCACCAGGATCCTCGACGCGCTGAACCCCTTCGGCATTTCCGCCATGAGGATCGATACCTCTCCGGGCGTGCAGAACGTGCATTTTCGCGATGACTCTGGACGTGACCTATTCGTGATCGACGAGCTTGGTACGGCGCGAAGCGTGGCCGTGTCGGACGACACAGGTGCCCCGTTCGTCATCGCGAGCGCGCTGGCGGCGACGCGGACGTTCGCGGTGGTCTTCCCGACGACCTCGTTCGGTGCCTTCAGCGTGAACACTCGGCCCGCAACGGCGGGCGTGACCTGCAACGACGTCGCCGACAACATGGTCTTCTACGTGGACGAGCGCGTCGCGTCGCGACACGCCGAGTTCGGCGCTCCCGCGCAGTTCGCGCCGTACACGCTGGCAACGCTGCCGCCCGTCGTTGACAGTCAGCAAATCTGGGTGAGCGACGGGCACAAGCTCATCGATCCTCCGGGACCAGGGACCGGCACGGGCGTCATGGCGTACGGGTCGCTGCTGCCCGTTCCGGCGTGGCGCGTGTTCTCGACTGACCTGCCCGTCGCGTAGTTGCAACGCACGTCCTGTGTCGGGTATGCTATCGGCCTCAGAAGCCGTCGTAGCGACGGATCCATTCACGGAGGAGAATCGCCATGGCCGGTCCCGCTGACATCCAGAACAACTTCGGTCCCATCACCATCGTCGGCAAGGACTGCACGCTCATGCCCGACCCGCGTGAGCTTCGTCTCGGCACCTGCTTCGTCGAAGAGGTGAGCGGCGCGGCACACTTCGTCGTGCGTGTTGTGACGCCCGGACCGACGTTCGGGCATCACATCTGGATGCCTCCCTGCATCTGATCGAGGAGGAACAACATGGCCGGGACCATCGACATCCAGATCAACTACGAGCCTCGCACCGTTCTCGGTGCGACATGCTTGCTTCTGCCGGATCCTCGTCAGCTTCCCCTTGGTACGCGCTGGGTGGACGAGGAGACGGGGCAGTCTCGCTACGTCGTCCGCACGCCTGTGACCCTTGTTCACAGGTGGATGCCCGCCTGCCTCAGGTAGCCTTGCCGCATGGGCATCGTTTGCCTCACGCTGCTCGTGAAGAACGAGTCTCGGTCCATGAGGCAGACGATCGAGTCTGCCTGCGAGGCCGTTGATTGCTGCGTCGTTCTGGACACGGGATCGACGGACGGAACCCAGCAGATCGCACGCGACGCGTGCGACGCCTGCGGGATCCCGCTGTTCCTGTACGAGGAACCCTTCGTGGACTTCGCCACGTCTCGGAACCGGTCGATCGACCTGTCCCGAGGCAAGGCGACCTTCGCGCTGCAGTTGTCCGGCGATGAGTTCCTTTTCGGCGGCCCTGCGCTACGGGACTTCTGCAAGAGCGCCACGAATGGCGTCTACTCCGTCACGATCAGATCGGGCGGCCTCGAGTTCCCTTCGACCCGTCTCGTGCGCCCGGATGACTCCTGGCGATGGATCGGCGTCGTCCACGAGTACATGGCGAAGAACGGATCGCCGCCTCCTGCAGGCATCGTCCCCGGCGCGTACATCACGCATGAGGGGTTCGATCCGGCGCGCAAGGTCGCCCGGTTCAAGCAGGACGAGGTGCTGCTGCGGGCAGAGCGCGCTCGAGACCCGTCGAACGCTAGGGCGGCCTTCTACCTCGCCCAGACGCTCGAGGATCTCGGTCGCCTTCCCGAGGCATTCGTCGCGTACCACGAGCGCATCGCGCTGGGAGGGTGGGACGAGGAAATCTTCGAGGCGAAGTTCCGTCTCGGCCGCATCTCCGAGCGCATCGGACGTCCGTGGTTCGAGACGGAGGCGCTGTACCTTCGCGCGTTCAAGTATCACCCGTGGAGGGCTGAGTCGCTGTTTGCCATCGCACAGCATTGGTCCGGCGCGGGGCGACACGACGTCGCGGTGCTCTTCGCCGAGAGAGCGTACCGTCTACCGCATCCCGGACGCGGCCTGTTCATCGATAGGGACGTGTACACCTGGAAGGCTGCCGACGCTCTGGCGACCTCGGCGTACTACACGGGCAAGCGGGCCCTCGGTTCCGAAGCCCTTCGGAAGGCTCTCGCCGAAGCTCCGCCGGAACAGCAGGCGAGGCTCGAGAAGAACCTCTCGTTCTACGCCCGGTAGGCCGCGAAGCGATTGGTCAGATCGCCCGTCTTGATGTCCACGACGTTGTCGCCGCGCTGGGCTGTCCTAGCAAGCTCGAGCGAAGCATCGACCGACGTCTTGCTCGATGCCGCGAAGCGATCCGCAGCCTTCTTGACGGCACCGTTGTTGGCGCAAGCGGTGCGCAAGTTGTCTTCCGTCTGCGCAACCAGCAGTGGCGTCGGGGGCATGGCTATCCTCGTCGGTGTGTGGAGTTCAGGTTGAGCAGGGCCTGGGTTACTTGGCCCAGCGCGGCGACTTGGGCCATCGTGGCGTTTGCACCAGCGTTCAACGCAGTGACACACTCTTCGGTGTTCTTCATCAACTGTGCCGTCACCGCTTGCGCATCCAGCACTCGCTGGTTCTGCAGGGTCTGGATCAGGGTATCCCGCTTGTCGCGCTCGACCTTCATGTCCCTCCAAAGGTAGACCACCACCCCCGCGAGAGCAACGATCGCTGCCCCCAGGAGTCCGGCCTTCAGGAAGGCGTTGCCCGGCGTCTCGACTTGCTGGGCCAGGGTGACGAGAAGACGCATGATCCTGCGACATTACTTGAGAATAACCACTGGATCAACTGATGCGACGTAGAGCGCATACGCTCCGACGGCGATGACAGCGAACAGCCCGAGGCTTGTGCCGGGCGATCCTGTTCCAAGACGCACGGAAGCCTCGGCGCTTGCGACGTACTGGTCGTCCGCCTGCGGCCTCGCTCGAGTGACCATGTTCCAGGCTTCCTGCGGAGACTGACCGAGCGATCGGAGGTACGCGTAGGCCATCGACGGCGAACGGGAGACTCCAGCCGCGCAGTGGACGAGGATCTTCCGTCCGGGCTGCGCGAGGACGGCCCGGATCAGCGCGACGCCCTTCTGGTACGCCGACGGCGGCTGTGGGCCTCCGCGATCGAGCATCGGCAGGTAGAAGTACCGGATGCCCGTGCCGCCGTAGACCTCGGGCATGGGCCGCTCGTGCGCAGCGGGCTCGCCCCGCAGGTCCAGGACGTCCGTGATCCCGGCGCGGCGCATCGCGGGCAGCCACGAAGCGTCCGGGACGGATCCGATCGCGAGGCGCGGGGTGATCCAGACGAAGTCAGCCACGGTGTCTCCTTGACCACAGGAACGCTATGCCTGCTCCCGCGAGGACAGCGACGATCCACGGAAGATTCGACTCGGTCTCTCGGAAGGGTCCGAGCGGCACGTTGTTGCCGACGCGCCACGCCTTGACGATCCAGCGATCCGACCAGCCGACGTGACGTACGCCGAAGAGATGCTGCACCACCATGGGCGATGCGTCGATGATGGGCCCACCCGCGCGGTCTTCGACCCAGCATGCCGGTCCGTCGTCCACAACCTCGGCGATACAGCTTGCTCCCGTTCGAGGGTTCACGACACGAACGTGGGTGCCGCATCCGAAGCGATGCGAGCCCGCGATGTAGAACCAACTTCCGTCCACGACGGGACCGCAGGCTGTGTGCTGAGCATCTGCGCCGCCTCCGAAAGTCGTGAGGTAGTAGAGGTCGTCAGCAGGCAGGTTTCGGCCCGTGTTCTCACCCTGCCGAGAGCATCGGTAGTCAGCCACGACGACCGTACTTCCTCCAGGCGTAGTACCCGCCCCCGGCGAGGGCCGCCGCGACGAGCAGTGCTGGCGGGACGAACGATCCTCTGACGACGAGCCAGGACGGCACGTCGCGAGGCGCAGGATGGCCGTAGCGCCCCGCCTGCGTCCAGAGAGAGGCGCTGCTCCCTCCGTCGGTGTACATCGCCTCGTCGGCCCCTGCGCGAGCGAACTCCTCCGCGAACTGCCACATGCTCATCTGGCCGACGGCGAAGGCCAGCGTGCCGTCCCGCATGATCGCCATCCCGGCCCGCCACTCAGCACTCGTATCGACGGATGGCGAAGCCACGTTCCGGCCGTTCACCACGAGCGTGGGGTATCCCTGCACGGCGACCCGAGCCCCAGGAACGACGCTGGCTCCGTCGGTCGCGAAAGGAAGGTTCCCGACGACGGAGATTGTCATTCCGTCGTCAGGGTGACGACTCGGCACGGACGTCCCGTTGACGCGGTCGTACAGCAGGTACTCGGACCCCGACCCATCGAACATGGGTCCGTCGAGCGCGAGCACGGCGCGATCCATGTCCGGTGGGTCGAGCAGCACCGCGAGGTCGCGCGCCGAGAACGACCTGACCGTGATCACGCTACACGCCGTAGGTCGGTAGCAGCGTCGCGTTCCCGTAGGCCTGCCGCGCTTCGGTGTTGATCAGGGCCACGATGCCGAGAGGAAGCGTGTACGGGGCCGACTGGAGCGACGTGCCCGAGATCGTGAGGAAGCCGTCCACGAACCGCGAGGCGTCCTGGAACACCGAGGTCGGCAACGCTGCGGGCGCGCTGCCAGCGGGCAGGTTCATCATCAGTTCGTAGTACCGCTTCGTGCGCGGTCCGTACTCGCCGTCCGGCGGATCGATGATCTGCCCGGTGAGCGGCGAATCTCCGCTCGTGAGCGCCTGGGTGGCGCTGTACAGCAGGTTCTGGAACCAGTAGGTGCGTCGCGCGGCCTTCGATGCGCTCAGGCGGGTGACCATGGCGGTCACGGCGGGTGGCCGAGGAGCGCCGAGAGGAGGCGTCGGTACAGGTCCGGTCGGCGTCGTTCCGCCTCCCGTGCGCGGACGTGGCGGCGGAAGGGAAGCCGCGTTGGCATCGCTCGAGCGCGTGAGGATGTACACAGGGATCCCAACCACGGCTGCGCCGATGAGAACCTTCGTCCAGGGGAATGCTTTCCTGCTTGCCATGCGCGGAGGATATCACGGGTTGTGGTAGTTTCGGCGAGTGGCAATTCAATTCCTCGGCGAACGAACCCTGCAGGCCGTCACGTCCGGCCCGCCCCGCCCCCGCGTCTACCTGGACTCGGCAGCGACCACGCTGATGGCCGAGCCTGTCAACCGGGTCATGCAGCGGTATCTGGCGTCAGGCTGGTACTCGAACCCGCACTCGGAACTCACGACGCCGTCGCGCGTCACGGCCGAGGTGATCGCCGAGGCGCGAGGACTTCTGGCCCGCCTCGTGGATGCCCCCGAAGGACACGTCGTGGTCTTCGGTGGATCCGGGGCAACGGAGCCCCTGAACATCCTGAGCGTGGCGCTGTTCTGTGAGGGCAGCGTCCGAGACACGGTCGTCGTGACGCCGCAGGAGCACCACAGCAACCTCTTGCCGTGGATGCGTGCCGCATCACGCCTGATCGTGTCCCCGCTGAACAACGACGGATCTCTGGATCTCGAGGTGTTCGAGAAGATCCTGCTTGCCGAAGGGAAACGAATCCGTCTCGTGGCCGTGACGGCAATCTCGAACGTCACGGGCGTGCGCAACCCGATCAGCGAGATCGCGAGGATCGCTCATCGTGTCGGCGCGGAAGTTGTCGTCGATGCGACGCAGGCTGTCGCTCACGTCCCGCTCTCGATGCGAACCCTCGGGATCGACTACCTCGTCGCGTCGGGACACAAGATGTACGCGCCTGGGACTCCGGGCTGGATGGTGATCCCGTCCACGATGCCATGCGATCGGTGGGAACCGGGCAACGTCGGCGGCGGAACGGTCGATGCGGTCTGGATGGACAAGGCATCGGTGAAGTTCAAGTCGAGCATCATCGACCGACTCGAGGGCGGCACCGTGAACATCCCCGGCATCGTGGGTCTCGGCGCGGCAGCCCAGATGCTGATGCAGCAAGGGCTTCGGCAGATTCAGGATCACGAGCAGGTCTTGATGACGCGGATGCGTGACGGTCTCGAGGCGATCGGCGGCGTCGCAACGTACGGCCCCGGCGACCGCGTGGGCATCCTGGCGTTCAACATCGAAGGGTTCACCTTCGATCAGGTCGCGTCCGCCCTGAACGACTACTTCGCGATCTCGGTGCGCGCCGGAGCGTTCTGCGCCCACCCGTACGTGCGCGATCTGCTCGATGGGCAGACGGGCCGACTCGGCATGGTGCGAGCTTCGCTGGGCATGTACACGACGATCGAGGATATCGACGCGTTCCTGGCTGCGGTACGATGGATCGTCGCGAACCGCGAGAAGGTCGTCACGCCGCGCGAGCCTCCCGCCGGAGAATTCTCGATCACGAAGGAGATGAGTGATGGCTCGTAAGAATCCGTCCGTGTTGCTCGGCAACGAGATCGGGAAGCTTCAGCAGGATGTCGCTGCGACGCTCAACAAGCACGACGCGGTCTACGGCAAGACCCGGTTCAGCCACATGCCGCTGTACGGCCTGCATGTGACGAATCTCGCTCCGTCATGGCTCACGAAGCAGACGAGAGATGCTGTCGTGAGAGAGGCGTGGCGTCACGGGTTCTACATCTCGGACGAGGCGCGCGGACTCGACATGCCCATCGACGAGCGGCTGCGGTACGGGTTCATCCTGTGGGCGACTCCCGAGACCATCGAGAAGTTCAGGCGACACGGAATCACATGGGCCCGCGAGAATCCGTGCGCCTCGCGAGCGCAGCAGCGCCTGTTCCACGCGCTGGCCGCGCGCGGTGAGATGGACCCGCGCACCGTGCGCGAGTTCGATGTCGCGTCGCGAGGGATGAAGCTGCCGGAGCGCGTGCGTCGAAACCCAGCGACGACACGACGACGCCCACTTTCCCGTAACCGCCTACTCCTCGCTCGTCGCACTCGCTTCATGCGTGAACTGCGGACCGCTGCCGAGATCCGCGCGCTGCACAACCGTTGCGACGCACGCACCGGGGCATGGCTCAGCGGCGAGTGCTACTACGGCGAGCCTGCCCGCAAAGGGCTCGTGCGCGTCTCCCGCAGGAACCCCAGCAACGATCCGGTCGATGCGTTCCTCGCGCATGCGTACGCCGACTCGTTCATCCGCCGGACGCTGACGCCGGAGATCAAGAAGAAGCTGAGTCGCGACATCGCGCTCGGTCAGTACGATCGCGCCGAGGCGCTCGAGAACTGGAAATGGTGGGCACAAGCTGCCGCTGGCATGTATCCTACCCGCGTCAGCAGTTCGCTGATCGATCAGGTAGCCCGCGAGATGCGGATCAAGTTCGAGGCAGCAACATGAACGCCAGCGAAATGGTTGTCGTGGCACGGCTTGCAGACCACTACGAGGACCGAGGCATCGAAAATCCGCTGGACACAGCGGATCACGACTTGCGCAAGTTCAAGCACGAGGCTCCGGCGCTGTGGCGGCGACTAAGAGACTCTGGTCTGTCGGACCGAAAGACCGGAGATTGGCTGTATAAGTTCATCGTTCGATGGTCCCGATCGGGCGTATCGTTCAAGAACTTCGCTGCTGATGAGCTAGAGCGATCGGAGCTATGACATGAGTTACGTGAACCCGGATCATCCTCTATTCCACGGCTGGCCGTCGGCTAGCGGCCCAGGCATCCATGCGGACGAAGCCGACTCGGCACTGCCGTCGATCGGCGACAAGCTCCCGCCTGCCGTGGCTCGTGATCTCGAGAAGCAGAGCGAGGCGGCATGGGGTGTGCGCCGCAACCCGAAGGGTGATGAAGAGCTTCCGATCGCGACGCAGCAGGCCGTCTCCGAGGCGGCCATGTGGATCACCGGGATGTGGGGCCCCGAAGAGAAGGCCGAGGAACGTCGTCGCGCGTTTCTTCCGACCGTTCGCGAGAACCCGATCGCCACGAAGATTCCGTTCGGCCAGAGACCTGAGACGTTCTTCGATCGCATGAGGATCTGCTTCGACACCCTCACCTCACTTCGCGATTCCGCGAAGGCTGCGTACGACAAGCGCGGCGCGGGGAAGAGGCGCGACTGGCAGACCTCGATCGAGGACTGCGTTCGCGCGGTGGAGTTCGTCCTGTCCCAGGAGCACAACAACGAACGGTCGATCCTGAGTTCTTCAGCCGGAGTGAAGATCAAGAGCGGATCGGCGTCGGGCCTGCTCGGGATAGGCAAGTGGGGCATCATCGCGGTGAAGGGCAACGACAAGCTTCCGTTCGCCGCGTACAGCGAGTTCCCGCTCACGACGTGCATCGGCGCGGGCGGGTGCAGGAACTACTGCTACTCGTTCAAGGCCCTGCGCTACCCGGCCGCGTTCCGTCGTTTCTTCCTGAACACGCTCGCGAACTACGCGGATCGCGAGTTCGCGATCCTGAAGGCTTCCGGCGGTGAGATCGTCCCGCCGAGCAAGTACGAGGAGCGAGTGCGACTCGCGCTCGCTGGTTCGCAGGAACCTGGGTATCGCATCTGGCAGGGGATCGTGAAGTCCATCGTGCTGGACTCGACGAAGAACACGCGGAAGAAGGGACCGGCGTTCCTGCGCCTGTTCGTCGATGGAGACATCAACTACGAGGACAACATCATCGAGTGGATGTACGTCTGTCACGAGATGGATCGGGAAGGCCAGGACATCCGGGACAAGGGTCTCCATCACATCGAGGTGTACGGGTACTCGAAGTGCTGGCAGCAGTTCGTCAACGTGGACACGTTCCTGCGCAACGATTCGCAGGCGAAATTTCACAAGAACGGCGGCTGGCCGCGCAACTACACCGTGAACATGTCCGACGCTTCGGTGTACGGGAAAGCTGTCCGTACGCAGATGCTCGACCTCCCGATCTCGCGCGGGTACTTCCAGGTCGTCGACACGAAGAAGTACATCAAGGAACTGAGCGAGGCGTGCTCTCGATTCGGCGGATGCACGAGCCCGAATCTCACCAAGCTGATCGAAAAGGGCACCGGCACGGCTGGCTTCCCGATCGATCAGAGACGCGTGAACACGCTCATCGCCATCAACGAGATCAAGTCGGCCGCCGACGTCGCCGCGCTGTTCGGCGGCCTGAAGGATGACGCCTTCGAGATCGAGCGAGCGCACGTCCACGATTCGGAGCCCAGCCTCCGCGACAAGCTCCGTCCGATCGCGATGCGGTACTACATCAACGCGCTGATCAACGATGAGTCCTGGGGGCTCAGCGACATGATCCGTCGAGAGTTGGTCGCTGACCAGGGCATGGACCCCGTCAGGATGTCGGCTGCCGCGCCGGACCAGGACACGTTCCTGGAGGCCCTGGTGGACAAGCAGATCAAGTCGCTCGAGCGGTTCGTCGCGAAAGAGAAGGACACCGAAGAGATCGATGATCAGGCGCTACGCGCGGCCGACGAGATGATCGCGAAGATGGAGCAGTCGAAGGGGAAGGGCATTCCGGCGAAGCTCGCGAAGCTCCGTGGCGATCGACGGAAGCTCGCGTCCGTGTTGCGGCGCGAGTACTTCGGCGAGAAGGCCCTCGCGGACAAGGCGGTCGCGCTCGCGCTGCACGAGACCTACTGGGCCCTGGACCTCGGCGGGTCATGCCCGCTGGTCTGCGGCAACTGCTCCGACAACCCTGAGAACCCGGCCGCCGGAGCGCACCGATGCGCTTCGCGTCTCGGGCGAGAGCACAGCACCGGGCTGTTCTGGGGCAAGACGATCCACATCGGGCTGCATTGAACGGGGCCGAGGTCAGATCGCTTCGTGAGCGGTACAGGATGAGCGTGGGATGCTTCGGCGAACTCGTCGGCGTCAGCATGTCCACCGTGTACCGCTGGGAGGCGTCGCCGGGCGATCTGAACATCGAACCGCTGTCGCTTCGGATCATGCGCGTGATGGCCGACACCTTCGACGAGGCGGTCTCGAGGAGGGTCGCCTCGGCCATCGCCGTTCGCGGGGGCCTGTACGGCTTGTACGTGCTCCTGAAGCGTGTTTACCAGCCGCCGGTCACAGCAAGCTTGTCTGCGCCGCCTTGAACCTCGCCTTCGCGAGCGCCGCCTTGGACTGCGGTCCCTTCTTCGGTGCTGGCGACGCCGCGACCACGGGCTCAGCGTCGCCGCCCTCGAGCATCCTGATCTCCGCGTCGATCCTCTCGAGTCGCCTGCGTTCGGCCACGGGGCAGTCGCCCTCGTGCTGCCACAGTTTGCCGTGTCTGATCGGGCATCCGCACAGGATGCGTTCGACGACTCTCTGCGGCGGAGGATCCTCCTGTCGAGGGGTCTCGCTGACGGAGACCATCGAAGCGAACTCCATCGAGCGCCGCCAGAGCGATCCGCACGTTCTGCGGATCGTGTGCTCGTGGACCTGACCATCACGTCCGATGCCTCTGAAGACGAACGACAGCGTCTCGCGCACGGCGATCTTCATCCGGCCGACTTCGAGCGACAGGTTCTCGTGCGGGCCCATGTCCAGGATGCTTCGCAGCGTGGAGATGTCCGCGTCCTTCCAGCCGAAAGACCGAGCGACGGTCTCCCAGTTGTCCTGGCGGCACATGACCGTGTCCTGCTGCTGCTTCTTCTTCACTGCTTCTCGCCGAGCAGTTCGTCGCACAGGCCTCGCAACTCGCGCAGTTGTTCAGGCGATACCGACATCGTCACGAGGACACCGCGTCCGTTCTTGACCGCACGGAACGACCCGGCGAGCAGAACAAAGCTTCCGTTGGCCTCGGGCGACGGCACGACGTCGAACCCGGCCTTCTTCCGCGTGACCGCGTCGGCGATCACGGCGAGCGCCTGCTGCATGGTCCTCATCGTCCACCTCGGAAGAGCGAGACCAGCGTCTTCAGCGCGGCATGCTTCGCGGCGTTCTTCATCTCCTCGACGGACGGCTTCCGCAAGGCCGCGTGCAGGATCACGCGCATGTGCCGAGGCACCTCCGTGACCGCGCCGCCGATGCGTGGGTAGCACGACAGGTTGCACCAGTCGCAGTACGGCGGCGTGGCCGCCTCGAGACCGCAGACGTCACACGCGCACTTCATTGCCTGCCTACTCCTCGAAGGATGTCGTTCGTGGCCGCGACGAAGTCGGCGACCTCGAGCACCATGAACGTATCACACGGCGGATCCGTGTGAACGAGCGCCACGGGATCGCCGCTCGATGCGCGAGCAGGAGCGAAGGTGCCCCTGCAGAACTGGCACTGCAAGTAGTCCTCGGGACGGGTGTGAAGATCCATCAGGGCAACTGTACGCGGGACGCTTGCGGGATGCAATCGCATGGGTTACCGTGCGCGCCATGGAACAAAGATCCCTCCCGCCGGTCGGTCAGAGCCCGATCTCCGCACAAGACTTCGGCAAGCTCACGGAAGAGCAGAAGCATCAACTGGCCGCAGCGGCACATCATGCCACGGTCAAGGGCTCTGCGAAGAGCATCTTCGATGCCGTCAACGTCGGCATGGAAGCCGGGATGAAGATGAACGAGATGATCATCATCCTGCTCTTCATGCACGAGGCGGAGTACGCCACGAAGGTGATCCCGAATCTGATCGGCGAGGAGAACCTGATCGAACGGTGCAACGCACAGAAGATCAAGGTCGCGATCTTCGTGCGTCCGATGGCCGAGTTCTCTCAGAAGCTGCGCGGCATCAACGGCCCCGGCGGGGAATGGGGAATCTACGACGGTGCCGCCGACGCGATGGCGCTTCCGCTCGAGGAGGACCGCTTGATGGTGGTCGTGTTCGAGATGAACCGATGCTCGACGATCGTGCTCCGGTACGACCCGACGAGGGCCGAGGAGATCCTCAAGAAGGCTGCCGAGAAGGAGACTTCCGACGGGTGACCGTGATACGTTCGCTGGCATGAAGAAGTCGTCCACCGGGCTGATCATTCTCGGGGTTGCCGCAGCGGGAGTCGGCTTCCTGGTGTTCTCGGCATCGTCGCCGCGCGTGGCCCATGCAGCGGTCACCCCGTCGAGCACGCCGCAGCGACCGCTCCAGAACCGTCCCATCTCGGCCTCCGCGACGGGTACGGCGAGGGCTGCCATCATCCGAATCTTCCAGCAGCAACTCCAGGACATGGGCTACCGCATCACCGCCGTCGATGGCATCACCGGCCCGGAGACACAGTCCGCCGCGCGCGTGTTCTCGGGCGACCATCGGGCCCAGGTGGAAGCCACCAGGGACACGTACGCGTCCCTGCCGAATGACATCGGACTGATGTACCTCGTGGACGACGTGTACCGATCCAGCTTCGGGTTGCCGCCCGCGACTGTGGTATCCTCTGCGCCATGATTCTCTCCCCGACACGCGCTCTCAAGTGGGAGCGTTCACAGGCGCACCGTCCCGCTGGAGATCCGATCGCTCCGACGCCCTCGAGCGATCCGCCGACGTGGAAGATCGTCGCGGTCATCTTCGGCGGCCTCGCCGTGTGGGAACTGCTCCAGTACAGCAAGCATCGGGCGATGACCCGGAGAGGGATCTGGCGATGATCGGTCCGAGACGCCTGTGGCCCCCTCCTCCGCGCGAACCGCCCGGCCCGAAGCCGAGCGACATGATCATCGTGAACGGCGGCTGCAGCGCCTGTGCGGCCCTCGAGCGGGCCATCCAGGCGGGGGAGGCTCAGGGGCAGCAGTTCCCCGAGATCCCGATCCTCACCAGGGAGAACGCCGAGGCAGCGAGGGTGTTCCGCGTGAATCACGGGCGCGGGTATCCGGCTGCGGTGATCGGCGGGAACTTCGTGATCGGCGTCGGAGCGATCCGGCAGGCCCTGGCGCGGCACTACGGCTTCAGGACGTGAGGGGACGATGCGTGCGATCTACGAACTCCTCGTGGACATCACCGAGAACGGCGGCCACTTCCCGGCGGTGACGCATGCCTTCCGGGGGCTCACCCAACAGGAGGCGCAGGATCGTTACCTCGCCCACCTGCAGGCGGACAGCTTCCTGCGAGAGTGCGTCCAGGGGGCGGTCGCGAACTACTCTCCTGCCTTCTACTGGCGGCGTGTGATGGTGGACTGGAGCCCGGTCGGGCTGCCATGGAAGTCGCCCTGGAAGCACATGTCCTGGCGTCGTCAGGAAGCACGTTCGCCAGCGCCAGGAACGAAGTAGTGCCTGACCCGCAGCCACCGCAGCGGGTAGGATCGCGGCCATGGCACGCCGACACCGTTGCAAGCACCGTGATCGGCTGATCTGGAGATGAAGATGCGTCGAACCAATCCCGTGAAGAAGACCGGCAAGGGCAAGGAGATCCGTCACGATCTGGCGAGCGATCTCCAGGACGTCTACTGGCGAGGGCGAGCCATCGCCGGGTACAACGACGGCCTGGGTGAGGACGATCTCGGATCTTCTCTCCAGATCCTCGGGCTGGCCGTACGCAGGAATCGATCGCTCCAGAAGTCTCTTCTGACGGCAGCCGAGCGCGCGACGATCGGGAAGATCCTGGTGCGTGCCGCTGAGCGTCTTGCCAAGAAGATCGAGGCCAACGCAGCGTACGGTCTCCGTCGCGAGTCGCCCGACTACCCGAGGTGATCTGATGTCACCCGAGCGTCGAGAACGACTCCTGGAAGACTGGAAGGAGACGGTGAAGGGCATCCGTGGCGGCAAGCGCGTCGGCACGAGCGTGTACCTGCACCAGTCGGCGCTCGATGACCAGACCGAGGCCTACGAGGCCGCGCGGATCGCGTCGCTGCTGGCGCATGCGAGCGGCCACCACTTCGACCTCGTGAAGTTCTCGGTGCTCTCGCCGGTCGTCTCATTGCTGTCGTACCCGCGCTTCTTCGAGGACGCGTTCCCGGCGCTCGAGTTCGCCTGGACGGTGGACCTGACGACCGAGAAGGTCACGATGCGCGACTACTCGAAGTACGCGAACAAGCCGATCCTGCATCGCAAGGAACTGTTCCTCGCGAAGGATCACCCGCGTCGGGCGGAGTTCGCCGCGATGACGAAGAAGGTCGAAGACCTGGGCCTGTTCTACGGCATGAACGCGATGGGCAGCGAGAAGCCGTGGGGCGAGCGCCTGCGCAAGGCGGGCGTCACGGTATCGGGCAACAGGATCACGGTGAAGCGATGAGACGAACGCAGCATGTCGTGTCCCCGGACCGCATCATCTATCGAGCGGTGACTGGCGGCTTCATCACCGCCGCCGAGGCAGATTCGCAGGTGGTTCACGACCACGCGCTCTGGACGGCCGAGAGGCTCGACAGCGAATGGCCCGAAGGTGAGGGCTTCGGGTCGAGCGACATGACGTTCGTGCTCCAGGAGTTCCTGGAGAGCCTCGGCATCAAGACCGCGTTCGTGAACGGACGCCTGACTGCCGTGCGGAGTAACCCGCACGGCAAGCCAGACCCGTGCCTGCATCCCGAGAAGACGGCGCGCCCGCAGACTCCGCAGCTTCACAAGAAGCTCGCTGCGAAGGGCGTCTGGCACAGAGGAGATGTCAACGCTGACATCGGCGGCGGCCCCTTCGAGTTCGCCACGGACTTCCTGAAGAGCGAGGGCGTCACGAACATCGTCTGGGATACGTTCAACCGGTCGAAGGCGCACAACGAGGCTGCGATGCGCAAGATCACGCGAGGCGTGGACAGCGTGACCATCGCGAACGTCTTGAACGTGATCAGGGATAAGGGCGAGCGAATCAAGCTCTTGCACTTCGCCGCGAGCGTTCTGAAACCTCACGGCGTCGTCTACGTCTGGATCCACGAAGGCGACGCTGAGAACCGGGGCCACCCGGACAAGTGCCAGAACAACATGCCGACGGCGTGGTACGTGCCTGAGATTCAGACGGTGTTCCGTGAGGTGGAGCGACGCGGACGGATCATCGCAGCGCGGATGTGATGCTGCTGTACCACGGCACAGCAAGGTCGAATCTCTCCTCGGTGGCGAGAAGCGGTCTTCGCGCGCCGCTGTGGGTAGCGAAGACCTTGGAGGCGGCGGCGAACTGGGCCCAGTTGCGCAGCGCCCACTGGGTCGGCAACCAGCGCGTAACGCCGCCCGTATCGATCCTCCGGTTCCACTGGGACGGAGACCTGTACGAAGACACGAACACCCTGGACCCCAACCTCGGCGTGCTGCGAGACGAAGTTCCGGCAGAGACCATCGACGTGCTGGTGGGTAGCCCATGGACCGCAGCGCGCAAGCGGTGGAGGCGCATGCTCCCTGTGAGAACGAACCCATCGATCAGCCTCGAGATCGTAGGCGACCCTCGCGGCTTCGACGTCGTGCTCACGCGGCGCGGTCGCAAGGTTGGCAAGCTCACCGCCGAGCACACCTCCAACACGCTGTGCCAGGACGACCTGGAAGAGATGCGACACATCGTCGGCGACGCCTTCCTGGACACGTACGTCGTCACCGGAGCGAGGATCGACGCGGTCCTGTTCAACCAGGGCGCAGGTCTGAAGATGTACCTCGAAGCGATCCATGAGGCCGCAAGACGAGGCGGCGTGCTCGCCCCTCACGTCTGCATCGGGGTCGGCGGGACGTCTACGGCTGCGATGCGCGTGTGGAACAGCAAGCGCCTGTCCGAGCACGTCCTGCGGGTCGGTAGGCTGGTCTACTGGGCAGGCTGACAGCCGAAGGGCGGGAGCAGAATGCCCCCGCCCCTCGTCCAGTGCTGCGAACTGGGTGGACCCGCCCGGAATCGAACCGGGGTCCGCGAGACCATTCTGAAGCAGATCCTACGTGGCCCTGTTCGGTGTGTCTCTTCGCCCTCCGAGCATCCCCACCGACAGGGTCTCGTCCGGTTTCACCGCCTGTTTCTCACTTCGGATCGACGGTGGTCTTCCGAAGCCAGCCCGGTCTATTTGCACCCCGCCGAGTGACCCAGGCTTACAGCCCGGAGGGATGGCTACGCGGCTTGCCGCGCAGCAGTGGCGTTGTCGTTCGCGACTCAGTTTGGGGCAGCTTGAAAGGTCCACCCCAGCCTTGGCACGCACTCCTTCGTTCAAGTCCCACGTCGAAGCCTGTCGGGCCCGTCGTGACCGCTGACTCTACCAGAATCAGCCCTCGTCCGCTCCTTCGTCGGCGGGCTCACCCGTCGGCAGGCGGTCCAGGATCCGGTCGTAGACGCCGAAGACCGTCTCGGGCGTGACGTCGGGCCCGAAGGCCTTCCTTGCGAGTTGCTGGGCGATCTGCAGGTCGCGGTACACCGCCTGCGTGATCTGACCCATGAACGCAAGATACTGCTCCTGCGTGATCTGAACCGGTTGCTGCTGCTCGTCCATGTTGCCTCCGTGAGCGTTGTACTGCATACCGCTTGCGGTAGTCAATCGAACCGTACGTCCGTCGTCGCCGTGAGAACCGTCCTGTGATACCGTTCGAGCATGAAAGCCGGATGGATTGTTCTTGGGCTTGCTGCAGGCGTCGGCGTCCTGGTCCTCACGTCCTCGAGTGCCCCCGCTGCGCGTCCCGCGCCACCATCGCCCCCTGTGCCGACGCCTCCTCCCGCGCCGCTTACGGGGCCGGTCCAGGAGCGGCCGTTCCCTACGGTGATCTCCGAGACGATGATGAGACAGATCGTGCAGGTGGCGCAGCGGCAACTTCAGGATCTTGGCTTCCACATCACGATGATCGACGGGATCTCCGGGCCGGAGACCCAGGCAGCAGTGCGGGCATTCATCGCCGCGCACCCGCAAGAGGTGAGCGTCGCCGAGCGGACGTACCGCGACTACGCGGACAAGCGGCAGGTCGCCTACCTCATCGACGACGTGTATCGAGCGCACCTCAACGAGGGCGTATGAACGACAGAGAGAAACTACTCGCAGCGGGCATCGCTCTCGGAGCGGTAGCTCTCTACGGATTCACGAGAGGCAATCCGGTGACAGGAGCAATGTTCCTCGACGGTCTCGCTTCCGCTCCGTTCCCCGACCAGAGCGGACCTGGAGCGGCGGTTGTCGTGCCGCCGCAGTTCCCGTCGTCCGGCCCCGTGCGCGTCTGCGTGTACGTCCGAGGGTTCTTGAACTGCGTCGAGAACGTCCTGTCGGCGACGGGCGTGCCGTGCTCTCCGGGAGGCAGGGCGCATCCGCCGTCGAACCTCGAGAGCCAGCTTGTGGGTTCCGGGTCCGACACGCTGCTCGTGCTGCCGGAGCTTCGCCGGGAAGCTCAGTCCGGCGATCCAGGGAGGCTGTCGCGCGGTGGATCGTTCGCCGCATTTCTCGACGAAGTATTCGCGCGGATCGCACCAGCCATCGGAAGGTCGATGACGATCGCTGACGTGGGACACCTCGGGCTGATGAGTCATTCCGGCGGGTATCAAACCATCGCCTCGATCATCCGTCAGCGTCCCGCTGCGTTGCGCTCCGTCGCGCTGCTCGACAGCCTCTACGGCAACCAGCCCACGTTCTCGGACTGGATCACCAGCAACGTGCGCGGGTTCGCTCCGAGCGGATCGTTTCGATTCGCGAACCTGTACACGAGCACGGGTGGTACGGGCGCGAAGTCACGAGAGCTTGCGTCCGTCGTCCAGGGAGCGTTCCTGTCGGCCAACATGAGCGACGAGTTCCTGTTCGACGACGACGCGAGCACGCCGATCGACTACTCGCGCCACGCGATCTTCAAGCACGTCCCGGAGTCGCACGACAACACGGCGCGGCTGTACCCCCGGAGGCTGTGGGCGGCTGGCTGGTAGGTCATACCGCTCGTGGCTATGGTTGCGAATTCCTTGCGACCACCGCTCTGCACATAGCGACGAACTCCTCGTCTGACATAGTCCTCTTGGCGTAGTTCACCGAAGCGTGGACCCATCTCAGGTTGCTGACGGTGTTGGGGCCACCTCTTGCTCTAGCAACGATGTGGTCGAGCGACGCTGTTTTACCTAGTTCCATGGGCCATCCAGTCAGAGCGCACATGCCTCCCTGTTCGTCGAACCTACGCACCATCGCGTGTACGTCACCGCCTCGCAAACCAGACCCTCGCGTCTGTTGAAGCGTCATGCACCTTGCGCACAACGACTTCCCGTCGAGACGGTTGTCACACCTCTCGCACAGCCCCGCTGCGAGTCGATCCGTGCGCCGCTTGTTGCTCATGCAGCGAGCACACAAACCATCAGCGTTGGCTCGATGTCCACGGCTGGCCCGTCTGCCGCACTTGCACGGAACTTCGCCTTCCTTCGCAAGAATCTTCATCGTCGGTAATCCTTCTTGAACTTCTCGACGATCTTCGCGCTCGGTAGATCCCTCGCGTCTTCCACGATGCTCTGCACGTAGATGCTCAGCGCCTCCGTGGTCTTGTGCCCCGTCTCCGGCTTGATGTCGAAGATGCCGATCCCAGCCTTCACGGCTGACGTGATGAATCCAGATCGCAACGAGTGCCCGGCGAACAACCTGGGATCGAGACCGAGTCGCGTGACACCCTGCTTCACGATGTCTGCTACCTCGGTAGAGTCCATCCGGTCGTCGAGGTAGGAGTCGTTTGCGATCTTCCGGTACAACGGCCCGCTGACGAGACCGTGCCGCTTCAGGTCGGCGAGCAGCGCGTCGATGGCCGCCGCTGGACATGTCTCGTTGCCGTTCCTCGGGATCCTCTTCAAGGATCCCTTTCTTTCCTGGTCCGTCTTCGACCTATCCAGCATCACGTAGGTGACGTCCGGCGTGACGCTGACGTCTTCGATGTTCGTTCCGACGATCTCGGACCGCCTGCGCCCGCCGCTGTGAAAGCCGTGGCTGAGAACAGCAACGTCTCGCGTGCGACGGAAATCGTCCGGGATCGTGAGGATCACCCTCTCCAGCAGATCGATGGTGAGCGCCTGCTTGCTCATCTGTCTGAGTTCTGGCGACATCCCGCGAGCGATGGCCTTCATCGTGATGCTGACTCGGGGGTCGAGACGCGGTGACGGAAAGCTGTTCTCGATGTGCCTCGTCGAGATTGTGGACAGGTGACGTTTGATCGTGGCGAGCTTCCTCGGGAACAGCTTCCCGTCCTTGTCGGCGATCCTGCCCTTGAACAGCGCCGTCAGGTACGCCACCACGACTTCCGGCAACGCTGGCAGCGTCTGAGCGGATCGCTCGGCGCAGAACTTCTCGAACATCCTCCAGTCGCTCGCGAGAGCGAGGTCGGTGTTGTCCGCACGCGCGTGCTCGAGAGTGCTCCCGACGTCCTCGACGTCCTGCTCGGTGAACTGGGGCCGGTCGGTCGCGCTGCCGGGCTGGATCGTCGCCGGGGGTGGGGGTGGAACTCGGACGAGGTCGCGCTTCGGCTTCATGCCAGCACGATAATTCCTATTATCGAGCGCGACAACAACGAGTACTTGACGTGACGTGACCGTCACGTCACACTCGCTTCACCATGAACAACACGAACGACCACGACCGCAGCACGATTGACAAGCTGAAGTTCATCCCGCCCGGCGACGTGTCTGGCGGCGTCGTGCCGGTCGAAGCCAACGAGCCTGATCCTCGCGCCGTCGGGATGATCTACATCCAGGCGGGGGTCGCGACGTGGGAGCAGGTTCTCGAGATTGCGAAGAGCGCCCCGGACAAGCGCGGGTTGATCGCTATGCGGTTGACGCGGTCAGAAGTGGAAGCCGCAGTAGCTTCGCTACAAGGGCTACTGGCGCGACGCGAAGACACCTGCTGCACCCGAGGGACGTGGGATGGGCTGGAGTGGACGAGCGAGTGCCACGACTGGCACATCGAGATCGAGACCGATGGCCCCGCCGGGCTCGTGATCTCGATCTACGGCGACCTGTGGGAGTTCCGGGACGAGTTATACGGCACCGAAGACGAGGCCAAGGCATACGCGCTCGACGTGCTGCACGGCGTCTCGGACGAAGACCGAGGCATCGCGTCGGCGGTGGCGAGGGCGAAGGCTGCGGACTCCGCGCGCCGACAGAAGGTGGCGCGATGAGCCTCTGGAGCGGATGGCTCGTCTGCGCCGAATGCTCATCGCTCGGGCTCGACAAGAGCGTGGGCAACGGCAACCCGCCGACGCAGGGAGTGTGTTCGTCGTGCGGTCAGCCGTGGCCGCGCAAGCCGTGGTGCAACTGGAAGGGACCGCCTCGCTGCATGCGGGACGCAACTCGGATCATCGACGGGCGCTACTACGCCTGTGATGAACATGCCAAGGGATCGGGCGTGCCGATTGCGGCCGGGAATCAGATTTCTGGCGAGATCGAGGATCTCACCACGCACCTGCGGAATCGGTGAGCCTGATGCCTGTAGCGTGTTCCAAGCACCCGCAGTCCAAGGTTTGGGAGTCGTCGAGCGGGCCGCGCTGCTACATCTGCGGCGACGTGCTGGTGCCCAAGATCGCCGTGACAGCGCGCGAGCCGATGCGCGTGCATCACCTCGACACGTTCCAGCGACTCTCGCAGCGCACGAGCGTGGCGTGGCAGAACGGGCTCGTGCTCACGCCAGAGCAGGCGCACCTGCTCCATGCTGCGATGGGCCTCGCGGGCGAGTCTTGCGAGTTCGTGGAGCACATCAAGAAGCACCTGTTCCAGGGACACCCGCTCGACAAGGCAAAGCTGCGCGAGGAGTGCGGCGACATCATGTGGTACGTCGCCGACGCGGCGAAGGCACTCGATGCGCTGCTGTCCGACGTGGCGAGCGAGAACGAGGCGAAGCTCCAGAAGCGATACCCGGATGGATTCAGTACCGAGGCGTCCGTCGCGCGTGTCGATACGAAGGACACGTCGCCATGAGATCGCTGCGACATCCAATCGACCCTGGGCAGCGAGTGAAGTACCCGCGCAAGGACGTGCCGCCACAGCCTGAGTTCGACACAGTGAACAAGGCCCGCCACTACAACGTCCATCCATCCGGCGTGGAGTGCATCGTCGTGGTCGAGCACATGAACTTCTGCTGCGGCAACGCCGTGAAGTACATCTGGCGTGCAGACGAGAAGGGCAACGCGACAGAAGACCTTCGCAAGGCCCGCTACTACATCGACCGGGAGATCGCGCGACGCGAGCGCATGAAGGAACCACGCTGATGTGCTTCGACGCGGATCCACCAGAGGCGTTCTCGCAGTGCGTGCGCAAGGCGCGCAAAGATCATCTCTGCTGCGAGTGCCGCGTCATCATCGCGTCGGGGAATCGGTATGAGTACGTGAGCGGTATCTGGGACGGCTGCGCGAGTTCGTACAAGACGTGCCTCGGGTGCGTCTCGCTGCGCGACGCGGTAGTCGAACACGAGCGTGCGGGTGGATGCTGCGGCATCGAGGCGTACCCTCCGCTCGGTGACCTGTACGCATCTGCCCATGAAATAGAGATCGTCTGCTACGTGCCGTGGCGAGATCAGTACGTCGAGAATCACGAGGGACGAGCATGAGCAAGGATCCAATTCACACGAGGGCGTGCGAGGTCATTGGGTTTCAGGAAGACGGCATGACGGAGGCGTGGCGTTGCGTACCGGACTGCCCGGTCAACGGACAGGTGATGACCAAGGACCAAGCCGCCACCCTGACGCTCAGGATCACAGACCTCATCAAGGCCATGATCTTCGACGCGAAGCGAGAGAACCTCTACAGCGCGAGGGCTGTCGGCGAGGCAGCAGACGCGCTCGAAGCTGCGTTGGTAGCACTGACCACGGAGAAGAACGATGCCGACCGCGATCTGTAGCCGCCCCAGGTGTCGCCGGCTGAACATCTGGCCCGCCGGCTCACGTCACGATGACCCCGCGCCGCTCGGTGCCCGCTCACGCTCGTGGTGTTGCTGGTACTGCAACAGCAGGCTCAGGAAGCGCCGCAAGGAGGACGTTCCTCACGGTGCCATCCCTCGTTCGGCCCGGTCGCGCCAGTTGTCGTTCGCGTTCGCTGCCGTCGCGGCCATGCTCCTGGGCGTGCTCGGGTGCGCCCCGGCACCAGACCCCGCGCTCCTGCCGGCTGGTAGAAGCTGGCAGTGCTGCAACGACACGGGAGACACCATGTGCTTCCGAGAGTGCGTCGCCTGCTCCTCGGGATGCGTGCCCATGATCGAGTCGTGGTGTTGGACAGACGGCTACTTCGGGTACGGATGCTACCGGTCCTACGACCTGTGCGAGCAGAGCAAGCTGAACGTCGTGGGAGCAGAACGCTTCAGCCAGTGCGCTCAAGAACCGTGATGGATACCTTCAAGGAGATGGCTAATGGGAACATTCAAGAACGATAAGATCGAGGCCGAATCAAGCCCCACGAACATGATCCGAGAGATCCGCGACCGTGGGCGCACCACAAGCTGGGAAGATGATTTTCTCGAATCAATCGAAAGCACGCTGGGGCGAGGCGGATCCATGACCGACGTTCAAGCGCAGAAGCTCGAAGAGATCATGGAGCAGACGCTCGACAGGGAGTATCGCGCCCACGTCGCCTCGAAGGACGACTGATGCTCATCGTGTTCCAGTGCGAGCCCGACGAACTGTTCGGCATGGTTGTGCTCGACGAGAGCCAGTACCGCCCGCACGACGACTCGGACGACTGCGAGCACTGCGGCGAGCCGACAGGTCGTGCCGAGGATCCCTACGTGCAGAACTGCGCATTCTGCGGAAACCAGATGTACCGATGATGTGCCGCAACGGCTGCGATGCCCAGGTGTTCGAGGACGACCTGTGCGAGAACTGCGTCATCGAGGATCTGGTCGAGTACTGCGTGAACTACCGACGCGAGAACGACCCAGACCCTCCCGTGCTCGTGCTCGTCAACGACCTACCAACCTGATGCCCACAGTCTCTGGGGGTACGTTCGCGGCGTGCCGTCATGTGACTCGGGGACGAGTTTGAAGATCGCGCGGCGCGAATAGTCAATCGGCGTGTTCGTATCATCGCTGAACATGAACTCATCGCTGATGCCGGCGGATGAGAACGCTCTCTGGACAACAAGCGCAAGCTCGCGTGACTTCACATCCGTGCCGCCTACGTTTGTGTACAGATTCGCGAAGCGAAGCGATCCGTTCGAGGAGAACCCGCGCACGTTGCTGGTGATCCAGTCCGAGAACGTGGACTGGTTGCCGTAGAGGCTGTCGAGCAGCGCGACGGAGCGCAACGCAGCGGGACGCTGACGGATGATCGAGGCGATGGTTTGATACCCGCCAGAATGGCTCATAAGGCCGAGGTGATCCACATCGGCAATCGTCAGCGATCTGCCGACAACCGGCGCGATACGAGCAAGCACTTCGTCAAGGAA
>Ga0315287_10000100_pt1 | contig 69701 bp, 62 predicted proteins | sample YL17G11_0_MG_FD_205037 | JGI IMG/M metagenome (GOLD analysis project Ga0315287, IMG submission 205037) | Sediment microbial communities from Yellowstone Lake, YNP, Wyoming, USA - YL17G11_0 | ecosystem: Environmental > Aquatic > Freshwater > Lake > Sediment | place: USA: Wyoming | collected...
GGGATGGATCCATAGTCCCGAATGGGCGCGTGTGCGTCATTCGCCTCCTCGGACAGGCCCATCCAGGCGCTGTCCGAAGGGGCGCGGGCCCGCTGCGACCAGCCGCCTGCGACAGGGCGGCAGGGGGCTTACGGTTCAGCCCCCGCGCGTTCCAGCATGACGTGATGATGGCCCTATACGCCCCCGTGAGTGGCGCACGGCAGGAGCCGAATGGGACGAGTCAGATGTCGAAGTGGTCCGAGGGATTGCCACCCGACTTCAGACAGAACCCCTCACGAAACGATTCTTAGGATGTTGTCCACCGTCTCGCCAGTGCTCCCGAGGTAGGCCCTCGGGTCAAGTGCCGCGTCTATCTCCTTCTCCGACAAGTGGGCCGTGACCTCCTTGCTGGCCATGAGATGGCTCTTGAAGTCCTCGGAGGCACGCTGGGCGTTCATGCTGCACTTCCGGATGATCTCGTGCGCATCTTGCCGGCCCATCCCCTTCCCGACCAGCGCCAGAAGGACGGACTCCGCCATGATGACGCTCCCGGCCCTCGCCAGGTTCCTCTCCATGACCTCCTTGTTGACGACCAGGCCCGCGAACAGCCTGTCCAACTTGGACAGGATGTCGTCCACGATGATGAACGAGTGAGGCACGAAGAACCGCTCGGCCGAGGAGTTGGTGAGGTCCCGCTCGTGCCACAGGATCGCGCTCTCGTACGCCGGGGACATGAACCCCCTGACTATCCTCGCGAGCCCGCAGACGTTCTCCGCGGTCACGGGGTTGCGCTTGTGCGCCATGGTCGAGCTGCCCACCTGGACCGCCTCGTCGAAGAACTCGGACACCTCTCCGAGCTCCCCCCGCTGGAGGTTCCTGACCTCGGTGGCCCACTTCTCGACGGAGCATGCGATGTTGCACAGGACGGACATGAGCTCGACGTATCGGTCCCTGGCGACTATCTGGGTCGGGCCTTCCTCCACCCCGAGCCCGAGCTGCTCCATGACGGCCTTCTGGATGTTGACCGCCTTGGGGCCGAACCCCGCGCCCGTGCCGACTGCACCGCTCATCTTGCCGACGAGTATCCTCGGGGCGCACTCCCTAAGCCTCTGGATGTGCCTGTGCGTCTCGAGGGCGTAGTTCGCGAGTTTGAGCCCGAAAGTGATGGGGAGGGCGTACTGCCCGTGGGTCCTGCCCACCATGATTGTGTCCCTGTGTTCCTTCGCCCTCGCTGCAAAGGTGTTTTTCAGGGACTCGAGGTCGCGCTCGAGGAGCACGGTCGCATCCCTGATCTGCAGCGCCTGGGCCGTGTCGAGCATGTCGTTGGATGTCGCCCCCACATGGACGAACTTGCCGCTCTCCCCGCACTGCTCGCTGAGCACCCTGATGATGGCGGTGATCTCGTGGTTGATCTTCCTGTCTATCTCCTGGACGCGCTCGAGCTTGACGTAGCGGGTCGTGGCGGTCTTCTTGATTATGTCGGCGTGGTCCTGCTTGATGTTGCCGACCTTCGCCTGGGCGAGAGCGAGCGCTGCCTCGACATCGAGCAGCCTCTGGAGGCGGTTCTCCTCGTCGAAGATCGCTTTCATCTCGGGCCGGCCGTATCTGAAATCCAAAGGACAGACTGGCATGGAGCCACTACCCCTAGGATGGACATGGACGTGCGGGAGATAATCCTTTCGCGGTCCACGTAACGCTTATCGGCCCCGAAGGGGATGTGTGTCGCGTGGGCGCATGAGAGGAAAGGTCGTACTGCTGCTGAGCGTGGCCCTGGCCTGCATCGGGGCCCTCCTGATCTGGCTGGGATTCAGTATCGTCGTCGGATTGGGATCCGGAGAGGCAGTCCCCCAGCTATGGTTGATTGTTCCGGGCATCTTGATGGTGGCCATCGCAGCGGTATTGTTGCTAGCGGGAACGGTGTTTCGGGTCCCTGGCTAGTCTCCGCGTGTTATCATGCCTGATAACCTGACGGCAACCTGCTTAAACGCTCGACCCCCTCATTTCCTTTGAGCGGCATGACACCAGAGCAGAGGATGAGAGAGGTATCCAAGCTGTTGGCTGACGATTATTCCCAGAAGATACTCGTGAGCACATACTCCGCTCCCATGTCCGCCCAGAGACTGAGCAAGATATGTCAGATACCCATCGCGGCGTGCTACAGGCGAATACACGAGCTTGAGCAGGCTGGCCTGTTGGGCGTGGACCGCGAGAAGGAGGTCTACAAAGGCAGAAAGGTAAGGTTGTACAAGTGCAAGCTGCGCTCGGCCACGATCAAGTTCTTGAACGGAAGGTTCGTGGTCAAGTACGACACAGAGCCCGAGAACGGGATCGGCGACTTGGACCAGCTGCCTGAAGTACTGGCACCGGACCCGAACAACACGGGCTGAAACCCCACCAAACCCCTGCTATCTTCTGTCCAGCTCGTTGTTCACGAGCGTTACGCAGTGGTCCGCGTGGTAGCTGATCGGTCCCAGGGAGAGCTTCTTGGGCTCGTACGACATCAAAATGCCCTCCTCTGCGTCCGTGAGATCCTGGTCGTCCCCGAGGACGAACGTGCTATCCCCGCCGAACTCCGCCGTCCTGATGTCCTCCCCGTCCTCCTTGAGGTAGTACATCTTGGACTCCTTCGACACGTTCGACAGGACCTCCTCGTAGCTCCTCTCGGATACGAATATCCCGGGGGAGCACCGCCTCTCCCCCTCGCCCTTCTGGAGCAGGGCGTTCCTGATCAGGGCAGCCGTGCTCCTCTCGTCCGGGTTCAGGTACCTGACCTCGGAGCCTTCTATCCGTATGGTCTTCGGGGGGTTCGGCTCTCCCAGGAGCATCAGCGTTATCTCGACATCCTTCCTGACCCCGTGGGACAGGAAGAAGGCCGAGTTGACACACCTGAGCAGTATATCGAGTCTGCCCGTGGCCCCGCATAGGTCGTCCAGCTTGAAATCTGCAGATGTGATGGCCCTGTGGCCCAGCACTATGAATCTTCTCATCAGAATCATCCTTCCTTGGCGAAATCCGCGCCTGCGAACTGCTTCATGAGCTGCCTGCGCATCTTCCTGTTGCCCATGAACCCCTTCAGGGCACGCCTGGACATGTTGTACTGCTTGAGCAACTCCTTGACGTCCTTCGGGGAGGTGCCACTCCCTCTCGCTATCCTCATGACCCTCGAGGACTTCATGAGCTTCGGGTCCTCGAGCTCCTCGTCCGTCATCGAGTCCATTATGACCCTGAACCTCAGGAGCCTCTCCTGGGTCGCTTCGACGTCCTGGTCCTTGAGCTTGTCGGAGAGCCCGGGGAGCATCGATGTCAGCTTCTTGAGCGGGCCCATGCCCTGGAGCATCTCCATCTGCTCGTACATGTCCTTGAGGGAGAACTTCCCGGACATGATCTTCCTGGCGGTCTCCTCGGCCTTCTCCTCGTCCACGACCCCGCTGGCGGCCTCCATCAGGGACTTGATGTCCCCCATGCCCAGGAGCCTGCTGATGAACCTGTCAGGGTCGAACCTCTCGAAGTCCTCGAGGTGCTCCCCGACCCCTATGTAGCATATCGGCGCGCCGGTCTCGGCCACGGCGCTCAGCGCACCACCGCCCTTGGCGGTGCCGTCCAGCTTCGTTATGACGACGCCCGTGAGCCCCACCGCCTCGTGGAACGCCTTCGCCTGGGGGCCCGCCTGCTGCCCCGTCTGGGCGTCTAGGACCAGTATCTTCTGCTCGGCGTCGACCGCCTGCGCGACCTGCTTGATCTCGTCTATGAGGTCCTTCTCGAGGGCGTGCCTGCCCGAAGTGTCGAAGATGAGCACATCGTACCCCTCGAACTCCTTCATCGCCCTCTTGGCAATCTTGAGGGCGCTCTTCTCCTTGGGGTCGCCGAACACGGGCACGTTGATCTTCTTCCCTATCTGTGAGAGCTGGTCGTATGCCGCGGGTCTGTGCACATCGGCGGCGACCAGCCCGACCTTCATGCCCCTCTTGTGCAGGTCCTTGGCGATCTTCCCGGAGGTGGTGGTCTTGCCCTGCCCGTACAGGCCGACCATCAGTATCCTCTGGGGCTTCGCGGGTATCTCCTTTGACTTGCCGAGTATCTTCACGAGCTCTTCGTAGACGATCTTGATGACATGCTCCCTCGAGCTGGTGCCCGCGGGAGGCTTCTCGGTGAGCGCCCGGTTCTCCAGCTCCTTCGTCATCTGCAGGACCAGCTTCACGTTGACATCGGCCTGCAGGAGCGCCCTCTGGACGTCCTTAACGACCTCCTTCACGAGCTTCTGGTCCACGTGCGACGCGTTCGCTATCTTCTTGATCGCGTCTCTGAGAGACTGGCCGAGGCCTTCTAGAACCATGTATCTCGACTCCAGCGCCTAACTCTAGCTTCGGATAAATAGGTTGTGACTTTCATCTCGAACGAACAAAAAAAGGGAAGGGAAGGGCTAGCCTTGTCAGAAGGGATGGGATGCACTCTAACAACTAGCCCAAAATTTCCCGAGTCATATATTGGTGGTGCACTATATATACTTGTCGAACGGCAGGCTATATGATTCCGGGGTCCGAAGACCCCTCCAGGATGCCATAGCCAGCATGCCCGGGGAAAAACGTCGCCTTTCATACTGGCGTACCCCTACGCTTCATCTGCTGCCGGTGCACCCTATATCTACACCGATTTCTGCAGGACCATGATGTCCTCGGTGCTGAGCTTCTCCCCGCTCTTGAACTTCTCGAGGATATCCTCCGCCTCCTTCTTGGCGGAGGTATCGTCGCGCTCCTTCCTGGCGCGCCTGCCCTTGTCCCGTATGCCGGATATGAGCTTGTCGAAGTCGTGCACCTGCCTTATGTGCTCTATGTGCTCCCTGTGCTCCTCGTCGGCGGCCAGCTTCGTCTCGATGAACTTCCCCTGGGCGTCGTCCGCCTCCTTCCTGAGCCTGTCCGCCTCCTCGTAGAGCTTGAGCATAGCGTCGTGCTCGGCCTGAGCCTTCTCCGCGAGCTCGGCGACCTTCCTGTGGAATTCCTCCGCCTTGTCCTTGGCGTCCCGGGCCTCCTTCTCGGCGGTTTTGACCTCGGTGAACTCTTCGATCTCCCTCTCCATGGCCTGGATCCTGCCGGAGAAGGCGGATATCTCTTCGACGAGCGCCCGCTCCTTCTCGGGGGTGAGCACGGAGGTCATGTGCCTCTTCTCGAGGGCCCTGAGCTCGACCTTCATCTTCCGGATCGGCAGGCCGCTCTTGGGCATCTTCTCCCTCCGGAGCATCTGGGCCTTGTCGCTGAGGTCGTTGAACTTGTGGTTCCATTCGTCCCTGTTCGCCTTGGTCGCCTTGACCTCGGCGTTGAGCTTGTCCCTGCTCTCGCGCTTGGCGTTGGCCTCCTCGATGAACCTCCTGACCTGGGAGTTGAGGCCATCGCGCTTCTCGGCCCATTCCCTGGTATTCTCGTTCAGTTCATCCCTGAGCCGCTTGTGCATCTCGGCATCCGAATTGTGGCGAGAACGCTTGTCTTCGAGGTCTCCAATCAGCTCGGTCATACGACACCAACGCCTTCAGAACGCGCATTCAGTCTGGACGCGGAGAGGACAATAATGGGTCCTGTTTATATCCTTTTCGGAGCTGGGTCTCGCTGAGGTCGAGTGGACGAGATGATGACGCGAGACCACTGGCGCGGCCGTCCCTGCGGGGTGATACTCACGAGGGTTGCTTTAATATCCGATACGCGATATTCAGTGTCTGGCATTGGGTGGTTCGAGTGAACGATAGGGACTTCCAGTTGGCCAGCACTCTGAGTTCGGAGCTCACGATTGGCGCAGGCTCGATCATCTACCTAGTCTCGGCGAAATACACGAACATGGTCCGCGTGAACCTAGTGGTCCTCAAGGCGTTCTTGGACACGCTCAAGCTGAGGGGAATCATGATCACCATCGACCGCCCGCACCAGTACATCTCTCATCTTCTGCAACTCCACGGGATAGACCAGAGCAATCTGTCGTTCATAGACGCCATATCGAGTCACGCATCGGACACGAAGCCTGGGAGAGCGGCAGCGGAGTTCGAACATGGCCCGTTCCATGTCGAGTCGCTACCCACGTTCCTGACCCTCACGGACGCAACCAACCCAGTCAATGCTGATTTCTCCAAGGCGAAGTTCGTGCTGATCGACAATGTGTCGACCCTGCTGACTTACAACACCATGGATAACCTGAAGATGTTCTTCAACAGGTACGTGGAGCTGGCCAGGGGTCGCAAATGGAACCCCATCACGACCGTCTTAGTCATGGACAAGGAGGTGCATGCTGTGCTTTACGAGTTCGTTTCGGGCATATCCGCCAAGATTGTCGACCTAACCCCAGAGATGACCGTGAAGGAGATTTCGGATGGGGGAGCGCCAGAAGCGGCGGCTCAGGATCAACGAACGCAGGAAGTCAGCCATGATGCGGCCCTTGAGAGCCCATCGAACGACAAAGGAGTGATGTGAGTATGGGAACCAATCCTTTTCCGCGCATGAACAGTGGAATACCCGGGTTAGACGACATGATCGAAGGGGGCTTCCCTTTCCCATCGGTTGTGCTCGTGGCAGGGGGCGCCGGCTCCGGAAAGACGACCTTCGCCCATAAGTTCCTCTTCTCAGGGGCGGAGAAGGGCGAGCAGGGGCTGTTCATAAGCACGCTCAGCGAGCCTGCGCAGTGGATGCTACGGTATGTGTCCCAGTTCGACTTCGCGAGGCCAGATTTCTACGGCAAGGAGGTCGTGTACTACGACCTCGGGGTGGAGCTCAGGCAGCACAGCTCAACAGAGATACTCGACATGATCGACCAGAAGGTGGCCGAGGTCATGCCCCAACGGATTGTCATCGACCCCATAACCGTCGTGGGCACGATGATGAAGGACGACTACCGGATCTTCGCGTTCGACCTGACCACCCGGCTCAAGAACTGGCAGGCGGTGACGCTCCTCACGGGAGAGGTGCACCCTGGTGAGCTGTACCCCGCGGAGATATCCTACGCAGTTGACGGCGTGATACTCCTGATGCTGTCCGACGAGGGCGATGCGAGGAGGAAGTACATCGAGGTGCTCAAGATGAGGGGCACGAACCACCTGACGGGCAAGCAGTCAGTGGACATCACTCGGAAGGACGGCGTGATCGTTCTGAAAGCGCGGTTCTGAGATACGCGGCCGGCCGGGCCGCCGCCTCGAAGCTGCACCCACCTATTCAATCCCTATATACGGCCCTCGGTTACCGTTACCCTTTTACCTGCATCGGTGAGATCTGAGGAAAGAGCCTCGGATGGTCAAGGACTATCGATTCCCGCAGGAACCTTCTCGTTGGTGGAGACGCCCTTAAGCCATCGAGAGAGATTCGAAACCGTAGGAAGGGCGACCGCACGGAGGATGCGCAGAGGCGAGTCATGGCCAAATCCACTGACGAAAGTCACAGAAAGTCACTGTGTCAATGGCGGTTGAAAAGTTACCAGTTCCGCCGGTCTAATGTTGACCAGCCCCATCCGGTCCCTGATCGACCTCATCTCCCGATCTTACTGGCTCGTCTGGCGGTGTTATCATGGCTGATTACCGGGTCGATACGGGTATAAATCGTCCTGCGAATAGCATGTTCGAGAGGGAATATCAGACCCGTCTGGTCACGAGGCTACCTGAATGAGCGATGAAGGCACTCCCAAGAAGGCTCCGAGGAAGGAGTCAGGCGGATTCTTCGGTGCGTTCTCCTCGAAAGAGGATGAGAAGAAACCGAAGACTATCACCGTAAGGGAGGAGAAGAAGAAGCTCAGACGGGTGGTCAAGGCGAAGCCGATGTCCCGGAAGCACATGTCAGAGGCCCTCGAGACCCACGAGATGACGGAGAAGGAGATCGAGATCACCGAGCAGGTCATGCGGACCACCGTTCACGAGGCCCCCCCTGAACCGAGGGAGGTGCAGGAGGCCTTCAAGTGCGTCCAGTGCGGAGCCATGGTGCCCCTCGGCTCCGAGCGCTGCCCCAAGTGCAAGGTGCTGTATGTAGCTGGAGTCCACGACGAGGAACTGATGCAGCTCCAGCTCGCAGAGATGGAGGACGTCGGTGACACGATGGACCTCCTGGACCGGTCGGATTCACCCGTCATACATTTCGATGCCGAGCTGGGCATAATCAACTATCTCGAGGAGGACAAGAACGAAGCGGATTTCGTCTTCGAGTGCTCGCACTGCGGCACGCTCATCCAATTTGACACCGACAAGTGCCCAATATGCGGCACTGCTCTCGAGCTGGGTGACACCGGCCTAGTGGGTCTGTTCGCGAACATGGACTTCGACTGCGACCCGCTGGCCGAGGTCGACTGCCCGTTCTGCGGGGAGCATGTCAGCCTCAAGGCCGGCAGGTGTCCCGCGTGCAGCAACCCCGTGGAAGTGATAGAGTCGAAGGACGCCGCCAAGAAGGTCGCTCCCGTCGTGAGGAGCGAGAACGTGGTATTCCTACACCTCGATGTGGAGACTGGCGAACTGAACTACCTCCAGAAGCTGGCCCACAGGCTGGGCCTCGAGCGGGTTTCGGTGAAGCTCGACGGCATCGGCAAGGGCGGGTTCGAGGAGAGCTGGGGCAGCCTGTCGAGGGTCTGACCAAGGAGGTCTGAAGCATGGATTCCTTTGATTTGTTCCGGTTGATGATCGACGAATACTCCTCGCAGATAATCGACCTGACGGAGGAGAAGCCGATGAACGCGACGGAGCTGAGCCTCGCCCTCGGGATACCCATCGCCGCCTGCTACAGACGGATAAGGTCGCTGAAGAGCGCCGGGATGCTCAGGGAAGAGGGCAAGACCGTCTCGATCGGGGGCAAGTCAGTCGCGAACTACAGGTCCACCTTGGAGAGCGCGGAGGTCGTGCTGCAGGACGGTCGCCTGAGGGTGATCGTGAAGGCCAACGGGGCAGCCAGCCGGGACGAGATGGACCTGAACGAGGAAGCGACCATGCTTCACTGGCCGAGCGGTGAGGACGAAAAGGAAGGGTAGTCTCGCGTCCGGACGCAGCAACTGTGTGACGTCGGTTGTGCGAGCTCATCAGCTGGCTTTCTCGAGATTGTCCGCCCTCTTGGTGAGATTCTTCGCCTCGCTCTCGTGCATCCTGCTCCTTTCGAGGAAGCGCAGTCCCCTGGTCTTGAACTTTGCCGCCTTCTCCGTCTGGATGGATGCCCTGTGCTCGTACTTTCTGGCGACGGCGTCCTGCTTCGCTCCACGCTTCTCCATGTTGGCCATCTTGGTCCTCAGCGATTCGGGGTTGAGGTCGGACTTTCCTTGGGCGGCTCCCCTGAGTTCGGCGTCGAATTCCTTGACAGTCAAGCGGTACTCCTTGGCCCTCTCGCGCCTCGTCTCGGACTTCTCCCTCAGGGAGACGGCCCTAGCGGAGCACTTCTGCGTCTTCGCCTCGTTGCTCCGGTACTTGTGGAAGAGTTTTGCAGCCTGGTGGCTGTGCATGTGAGCTTTCTTGCGCAGCACGGCGACATCGTGATAGGCCTCCGCCTGCGCCCTGCTCGCCCTTGCAGCGGTGATCTGACCCTCGTGGTCTTCCTCGGCCTCTGGCTTTGCCTCGGGCTTTGGAGATGAAGCCTTCGCCTCGTAGCTGGGCTTCGTCTGCTCGGGAGGCGGTGTCTTGGGCGTCTCCTTCTTGCCGAGGAACAGGTCCATGTCCTCGTCCGAGCGCTTCTGGAACTCCTTCTTCCTGAATATGCCCTCCTCCTGAGCACCCATCTAAACACACCTGTCCGATTTGACTGCGAACCGTCAAATTGGCCTTTGGGATGATAATGCTTTGGTCTGGATGGTTCTGTCTAGATTCGGGAGGTACATGTAGCGCCAACCATCAAGAACCAGCTGCATCGTTGACCGCCTGATGTCCGTCAAGGCACATACACGCGTCGAGATGATCGGCCCGGGGAACAGTAGCGGATCGCGCTCGACATGTGGGAGGACGCCTGATTCCCGAATGGGCGCGCGGCCGGAGCCGAATGGAGCGAGTGACATCGAGGGGGTGGCCCTAACGGCCACCACCCGATGATTTACAGAACCCGTCGAAAAGCATTGTGTCCCGTCTTGAGATGAGCCCACCCGTCGAACGTGCGTTCAGTCAACGCACGTACGCGCCGGCCAGACAGTAACAAGATATATAAGTGGAAAACACTGTTGCCGACACGAAGGAAGGGATATTCCATGGTGAAAGCTTGCCTGTTGGTATGTTGCAAGTTGCTGAAGACCAAGAAGGTCGTCGAGCTTGCCAAGAAGCAGCCCGGGGTCAAGAGCGCGTTCCCCGTGCACGGCAGATGGGACGTCGCCGTCGAGACCGATGAACTGGACTTGAAACAGATCGCGCAGATAGGGATGGACATCTACAAGGCGGAGGGCGTCGAGATCGTCGAGACCCTCGTCGGCTTCCCGGAGGACTGATGTCCATGACGGATGTGAAGGCAGTGGTCCTCGTCATGCTGGAGCCGCAGACGTTTGAGGACGCGAAGAAGATCACGAAGATACCGGGCGTAACCGGTGGTTTCCTCGTGTTCGGCCACTATGACTACGTGGCGTTCCTCGAGGTCCAGGGCCTGGATAAGGTCGGGCAGATCGCCGACAAGATCCAGAAGCTCGGCTTCGTCAGATACGTCGAGACGCTGATCGAGAGATAGGCGTACTCGAGATACCATCAAACCCTTTCCGGAAACTCATTTTTAGATCGATACATCGCATTGACGCAGTCGTTCGTGGACAGGGCGTGCTCCGAGATTCGTTTTCTTCACGGGTGCAATCGGCGGACACTCGAACCGGCTGCCTGGCTCAGGGCCCAAAGAGGTGCACCAACTGCCCATCTTCTTGGTTAAGGATATATATACGGACCTTAATCACGCGCACAACAGATTCGGGAGAGATTTAGGATGGTTGACATCACCCTTGTGATCCCCATCGCGGGACTGGTCGGCCTCGCTTTTGCCGGGTACCTCACCTGGTACGTCTTCAGAAAGGACCTCGGAACACCCGAGATGCAGGAGATCGGAGACGCTATCAGGCAGGGCGCAATGGCATTCATGAAGAGGCAGTATACCACGATTATTGTCATAAGCGTAATACTGGCGGCCCTGATCGCCGTCCTGATAGAGCCCAAGATATGGGTCGGCCTGTCGTTCCTCGTCGGCGCGAGCGCGTCGGCTCTCTCTGGCTACATAGGCATGTACGTCAGCGTGAGGTCGAACATACGCACGGCCTCCGCCGCACGAAGGTCTTTGAATGAGGCCCTGGTCACCTCCTTCAGGGGAGGGGCAGTCTCAGGTATGGGCGTCGTATCGCTCAGCCTTCTTGGCGTCGCAGGCGTGTTCTACATCTTCCACACTGGCATGGCGTTCACCACCTCCGAGTCGCTCGATGCAGCAATCGGGTTCGCGTTCGGCGCGAGCTTCGCGGCACTGTTCGCGCAGCTGGGCGGCGGTATCTTCACCAAGGCCGCCGATGTGGGCGCGGACTTGGTCGGAAAGATCGAGGCGGGCATACCCGAGGACGATCCCCGCAACCCCGCGGTCATCGCCGACCTCGTCGGGGACAACGTCGGCGACTGCGCAGGCAGAGGCGCGGACCTGTTCGAGTCCACCGCTGCCGAGAACATCGGTGCGATGGTGCTCGGCCTCTCGCTGTTCACATTCTGGACCACCGTGGTCCCTGACGACATGAGGTGGACCGAGACTGAGGCCCTCGTCTGGATATTCTTCCCATTGGTCGCGAGGTCGTTCGGTATCTTCGCGTCCCTGGTTGGCGTGCTCACCGTGCGCCTCAGGAACGAGGAGAAGGACCCGATGTCCGGCATCAACATGGGATACTACGTCACGTGCATCCTGGCTGCGATATTCTTCTATTTCGCCACATACTACATGTTCAGCGACAAGATCGGTGACAAGTTCCTATACTTCTTCGGCGCCGGCATGATCGGCATCGCGCTGAGCATAGTGATCATCTACATCACGCAGTACTACACATCCGGCAGCTGGAGGCCGGTCCGCGAGATCGCGCAGGCCTCCACGACGGGCCCCGCGACGAACATCATAACCGGCCTGTCGCTCGCCATGGAGACGACCGCACTGCCGGTCATCGCGATCATAGTCGCGCTCCTGGGCTCGTTCGGCCTGGGTCAGATGGCCGCCCCGATCGAGGCGGACAGCACATACAGGCTCATATACGGGTTCTACGGGACTGCCGTCGCGACCATGGGCATGCTCGCGACATGCGCGTTCATCCTGGCTACCGACACCTTCGGGCCCATAACCGACAACGCGGGAGGCATCATCGAGATGTCCAACCAGCCCGAGGAGATCAGGCGCAGGACGGACAGGCTCGACGCGTGCGGCAACACCACGAAGGCCCTGACGAAGGGGTATGCCATGGGCAGCGCGGCGCTCGCGGCGTTCCTGCTGTTCGGGGCGTACTTCGAGAGGGTCCACGCGAAGATGAACGCGGGCATCACCGTCGAGGCCGACAAGATACCCCTGGCAGACGTGTTCAAGGTCGACATCGCCCAGCCTGACGTCTTCGTCGGAGGACTCCTAGGGGCGATGCTCGTGTTCCTATTCGCATCGCTCGCGATACGCGCGGTCGGTAAGGCGGCCCACGAGATGATCAACGAGGTCAGGAGGCAGTTCAAGGACGACCCCGGCATCATGGCGAGAACCTCCAAGCCGGACTACGCGAGGTGCGTCGACATCGCCACCAAGGGCGCTCTGAAGGCCATGATACTCCCTGCGCTCCTGCCAGTGCTAGTGCCAGTCACCTTCGGCGTCACCATGAGACTGCTCGGGTACAACGCCCCGCAGGCGGTGGGCGCGCTCCTGATGGTCGGCACCATCGCAGGGATAATGGTCGCGAACATGTTCAACAATGGCGGAGGAGCCTGGGACAACGGCAAGAAGTACATCGAATCGGGCAACTTCGGTGGGAAGCGCTCGCCGGCCCATGCAGCCGCGGTCGTCGGCGACACCGTCGGCGACCCGTTGAAGGACACCGCGGGCCCGTCGATACACGTGCTCATCAAGCTGCTCTCGACGGTCACGCTCGTGTTCGTGGGGCTGTTCGTGCTCTGAGGGGATATCCACCCCCTCGGCAAACCATATATATGACCACGGGCATCGAGAGGCCCGCGAGCCATCGAATCAGAGGACTGTCTCAATGTACGTGATAGCATCGAAGGAAGACGTCGTCCGCATACCGCCCCAGCTGCTGGGCGAGGACTTCGCCAAACTCGCCTCCAGGCTCACCCAGGAATCGTTCCAGAACAAGGTCGAGGGCGACGGGAGCTACACAGTCCTCGTGAAGGACATCGAGCCCGTGGGTGAGGGAAGGATCATACACGGCGACGGGGCGGTGTACCAGAAGGTCAAGTTCGACACCCTGATGTTCAGGCCCGCGCTGCACGAAGTGGTCGAGGGCTACATCTGCGAGATACTCAAGTTCGGCGCGTTCGTCAGGTTCGGCCCGCTCGACGGCCTGCTCCACATAAGCCAGATCATGGATGACAGGATAGACATCGATGTCGAGGGCAGGAGGCTCCTGGGCAAGGACACTAAGCGCGAGCTCAGGCTTGGGGACTCAGTTAGGGCCAGGATAGTCTCCCTGAGCATCAACGAGCGCAGCCCGAGGGAGAGCAAGATCGGCCTCACGATGCGCCAGCCGGGCATGGGCAAGCTGGAATGGATCGAAGAGGAGCGCAAGAAGCGGGAGGAGAAGAAGTAATGAAGATCGAGAGGGCCTGCAAGAAGTGCAGCGCCATCACCGAAGAGGACAAGTGCCCGGTCTGCGGCGGCGACACTTCGAAGGAGTGGCAGGGGTACGTAGTCATCATCGACCACACCAAGTCGGAGATCGCCAGGAGAATGGGCATACATGTCAACGGCAAGTTCGCCCTCAGAGTTCGATGAGTCCTTCCCTCCGAAGGACCTCGAGCTGCCGGAAGACATGAGGGCCGAGCTGGCGAAGCCCATCGGACAGATGGTGTCCGCATGGGCCCTCAGGAGGCACATCAAGGGCAGCCCCCGGGTAGTGACCGTGGGGGATGTCGTCACCATCACGCTCCTTCAGATGAGCATCGAACCGGACGTCGCCGTGTTCGACTACAAGACCCAGCGTTCCGAGGACTACAAGGCGAAGGAGCGGATCGCGAGGATGAGCGGGCGACTCGTGAAGGTCGATAACCCCGCAGGGAAGATAACGAGGGCGCTCTGGCGAGAGGTCAGGGACGCCGTGAACGCGCGCGAGAGGATCAAGGTCGAAGTCTCCGGAGAGGAGGACCTCGCGGCGCTGGTCGCCATCGCGACCGCGCCTGAGGGCACGCATGTGATCTACGGGATCCCCCAGAGGGGCCTGATGGTCGTGCAGGTGATGCCCGAGACGAGGTCGCTCGCGGCCGGAGCGATAAAACGCATGATGCGGTGAGATGATGGAATTAGAAGTGGTCGTGAAGAAGGAGAACGAGCTGCTGGACAGAGTAGAGGTCACATTCAAGGTCGTGCACCCGAAGGAGGGCACCCCCCAGAGGGAGGCCGTCAGGGAGAAGATAGCTTCGATCCTGAAGGCCGCCAAGGAGAGGGTCGTCGTGGACTCTATGGATTCCGAGTTCGGCAAGACCGAGACCGTGGGCTACGCCAAGATCTACAAGACCAAGGAGGCCGCGATGAAGTTCGAGCGCGAGTACGTCCTGGTCAGGAACAAGCTCAAGGAGAAGGTCAAGAAGGAGAAGAAGGCCGCGGCGCGCGCGAAGGCGCCGGGGGAGAAGAAGAGCTAGAACGGGGTGAACCTGCATGGCAGACGAGAAGAAGAAGGACGCGAAGGCGAAGGTGCCCAGAAGGGCAAAGAAGGACGTGTACAAGGTCGAGGACGGGAAGGTCACCCGGACCAGGAAGCATTGCCCGAAGTGCGGCCCCGGCGTGTTCATGGCCGAGCACGACAACAGGACCACGTGCGGCAAGTGCAGCTATACCGAGTTCAAGAAGAAGTAGCCCTCAGGCCGGTTTTTCCATAGCGCATGCCTGGCCCGTGCACTTGTGGCACGCGACCAGGTGTCCATTTCCTATGTCAACGAGCGGAGGCTCTTTCAATTTGCAGATTGGCTCTACGTACGTGCATCTGGGGTTGAACCTGCAGCCTTTCGGGGGGTCGATCGGGCTCGGGACCTCCCCCTCGATGCCCTTCCGGTCCTTCTTCATGCGGGGGTCCGGGATGGGGATGGAGGCTATCAGGGCCTGGGTGTACGGGTGCTGGGCGTTGTTCAGGAACTCGTTGGTAGGAGCCAGCTCGATCACCTTCCCGAGGTACATCACCGCGATGCGGTCGCTCATGTGCCCCACGACGGACAGGTCATGAGAGATGAAGAGGTATGTGAGCCCGAATTTGTCCTGCAGCTTCTTGAGCAGGTTCAGGGCCTGCGCCTGGACGGACACATCCAGGGCGGAAGTGGGCTCGTCGAGGACAATGAAGTCAGGCTCCACTGCGAGCGCCCTCGCAAGGGCGATCCGCTGCTTCTGACCACCGCTGAACTCGTGCGGCAACCGGGAAAGGTGGTCGTGCGACAGTCCAACCTGCTCGATCAGCTGGTGAATCCTCTCCCTCTCGGCGAATTTGACGTTCTTGGAGGCCGAAGGCGGTGGGCCGTGTATCTTGAACCCCTCCCCGATGATCCTCTCGACGGTCATCCTAGGGTCGAGGCTGGAATATGGATCTTGGAAGACTATCTGAAACCTCTTCCTCAGGGACCTCAACTGAGCCAGCGGGACTGAGGTGATGTCCTTGCCCCCGAAGATGATCTTTCCGCCCGTGGGCTCCGTCAGGCGGAGGATCGCGCGGCCCAGGGTCGTCTTCCCGCAGCCCGATTCCCCCACAAGTCCGAGGGTCTCCCCTCTCATGATGGTGATCGACACCCCGTCCACCGCGTGCACATGCGCGACGGTCTTGCCGAACACCCCCTTCTTGACGGGGAACAGCTTCTGGAGGTCATGGGTCTGTATGAGAGGGACCTGACCTTTCGCTGGTGCAGCGTTATCCTGCATTGGTCTGCTCACCCCCCTCCCGAATACAGATGGCAGCTCACGAAGTGACGAGGCTTGACCTCTAACATGATTGGTCTGAATGCCCTGCACTTCTCCATTGAGGAATCGCATCTGTCGACGAACGGGCACCCTCGGAAGGGTTTCATCAGGTTCGGCACAGTCCCTCTGATCACGTTGAGCTCGTCCTTCTGCTCCCCCAGCTTGGGGAACGCTTTCAGGAGCCCTTTTGTGTATGGGTGCATCGGGTTCTCGAAGAGATCGAGTGTCTCCGCAATCTCGACTATCCTCCCTGCGTACATGATGCATATCCTGTCGCAGGCCTCTGCCACAACGCCGAGGTTGTGCGTGATGAGCATCATCGAGCTCCCCGCGCCCCTGACCAGGTCCTTGAGAAGGTTGAGGATCTGGGCCTGGATCGTGACGTCCAGGGCGGTAGTGGGCTCGTCCGCGATCAGCAGCGACGGGTTGCACGACAGTGCAAGAGCTATCATCACACGCTGCTTCATCCCGCCACTCAGCTCGTGAGGGTACTGTCTCACGACGCTCTCCGGCGCGGCGATCCTGACGAGCTTGAGCACCTGGAGCACCTTCTTCTTCAGCGCGGCCTCCTCGTAGATCCCTTGATGCAGGGAGATGACCTCGCCAAGCTGGGAGCCGACCGTGAACACGGGGTCCAGGGATGTCGAGGGGTCCTGGAATATCATGGAGATCAGCTTCCCCCGGATGCCCCTCATCTGGTCTACCGTGAGCGTCGTCAGCTCGACACCCTTGAATCTGATCGAGCCAGCGGTAATCTTGCCCGGGGGCGGCACGAGCCTGAGCACCGAGAACGCGGTCATGCTCTTCCCGCAACCAGTTTCGCCCACGATCCCAACGGATTCGTTCTCGTATATTGTCAGGTCTATCCCGTCCAGGGCCGTAACCGTGCCTTCGTGCAGCAAGAACTGCGTCCGCAGTCCCTTTATCTCCAGGATGGGCCTCCTCTCTCCGCTCATCTCCTCATCCCCTTCATTCGGGGGTCGAGGACGTCACGAAGGCCATCCCCGAGGAGGTTGAACCCTAGGATGGTTATGAGCAGCACGATCCCGGGGAATGTCGTGACCCACGGTGCCTCGGCTATGTTGATCATTCCCATGGAGAGCATCTTGCCCCAGCTCGGCGTGGTCACGGGCGTGCCTGCGCCGAGGAAGCTCAGGCTGCTCTCGATGGTTATCGCGTCCGCGACGCCGATTGATGCCCACACGATCAACGGTGCTAGGCAGTTGGGCATGACATGGGTGAACATTATCCTGCCATGCGTCGCGCCCAGGGCCCTGCTCGCCTCGACAAACTGCCTCTCCCTGATTGTCAGCGCCTGACCCCGCATGAGCCTTCCGAACCCGGCCCAATAAGATATCGATATCGCGAGGATCACATTCCACAGGCTCGCTCCGAGCGCAGCTGCGAACGCGAGCGCGAGGAGGAACGCGGGAAAGGTCCAGAAGAGGTCGATCGTTCCCGCTATGATGTAGTCCACGGCGCCTCCGAAATAGCCCGCAGTGAGCCCCAGCACTACCCCTATGATGAGGGAGAAGCACACCGCCAGGGAGGCCACCGCGAGAGACACTCGGGTACCCCAGATCACCCTGCTGAAGACGTCCTGCCCCAGGTTGTCCGTGCCGAACCAATGGCGCGACGAAGGAGGTAGCAATCTCTCGTCGGTGTTGAGCTCTTTAGGATCCGCGAGGGGAAGCACAGGAGCGAGCAGTGCAAGGGCGATCATGGTCGCGATGATCGAGAATCCGATCACGACCATGCCATTCCTCCTGCCCCTCTCCAGGATCTCAACCACGGTCTGCCTGAATCCCCCGGAGACCTTCCACGAGATCAGCCGGTCGTTCAGCCCCTGACGCAGCCTCATCCGAGCCTCACCCTCGGGTCAGCATATGCGTAAAGGATATCCGCGACGAGGTTCCCCAGGATGACGAAGATCGCGAGGACCATGATGCATCCCTGGACCACCGGGAAATCGTCCTTCTCGATGGCGTCAACGGTCAGCATCCCGATTCCCTGCCATGAGAACACCTTCTCGACCACCACCGCTCCTCCGACGAACCATCCGATGTCCAGTCCTATCACGGTTATGACCGGGAGCATCGCGTTCTTCATGGCATGCTTGTAGATGACCTCATTTTCGGGGAGCCCCCGGGACCTGAGCTGGGTAATGTAATCCTGTCTGGCCACCTCCAGCATGCTCGATCTCATCATCCGCGTGGTCAGAGCGGCATTCCCGAGCCCGAGGGTTATCGCGGGCAGTATGATGCTGGTGATGCCACCGATTGCTCCAGATATCGGCAGCCATTGGAGATAGACCCCGAACAACATCATCAGCAGTATGCCGAGCCAGAACGAGGGCATAGCGTACGTGATGAGAGTGAACACCATGACCGACCTATCTCCGAGGGAGTTCTGGCGCAGCGCCGAGAATATCCCCAAGGGTATGCCCAAGGAATACGAGATCGTCAGCCCAATCGCCATCAGCTCCAGGGTCCTCGGGAGCCTCTGGACGATCATGCTGCTCACCTCGAGGCCAGTCGTCGCGGGGCTGACCGAAGACCCGAGGTCCCCGTTGAACAGCCGCCAGAGGAAGGACCCATATTGGACATATATCGGGTCGTTGAAACCGTACTTCTCGCGGACCTCCTCCACGTCCGCGGGGGTGTGTCTAGGAGGCACGAGGGCCAGCGCGGGGTCCCCGGGCGTGAGATAGAGCATGAGGAAGACGATGAACGTGGCTAGGAAGATGACGGGTATTGCCAGCAGAAGCTTCCTTATCACATACGAGAGTAGGTCCGCCATGGTTCTCCCCTTTGCGGCTGCTGTCGCAGGTTCCTCAGAGTCCTGTGCACGCAATCGTCAGCATCGGTCTGTCTCTGAATCGTGGAATGAAAGGTAAAGGGTTTCGGTGGTTTGCCCGCTCACTTCTCGATGTCTACGTCCACTATGTTTATGACCTGCTCCTGTCCCAGCGGGTTCACGGACCATCCGGTCACATAGTTGTGCACCGCGAAAATCTGGTGCCAGAATATGATCGGGGCCCACGGGCCCTGGGTCAGCAGCCTGATGTGCGCTAGAGTGGCGTTGTCGGAGAACTCCTCCTCGGTCTCTGCGTACGTCCAGTTCGTGACGTAGTTGTCGAACACCGTGTCGTTGTACCAGCCTGTGTTCGATCCGCCGGCAGCCCATGCGCCGAAGTGCCAGTCGAGGATTTCCGCTCTCGGCCAGGAGTACCAGAACAATATGGCATCCTGCTCTCCCGCAGCCGCCTTCTCCCTGAGGGATGTCTCTGTGTAGGTCGCGAGTTTCACATGGGCGCCCACTGCCTCGAACTGCGACACAAGCATCGTGGACATGGATATGTCCTCGCCCTTGGTCGTGGTCCACAATTTCAGGGTCAGCTCCTCACCATCTGTCAGGTTCTCGAGCCACCCATCGTCGTCGGTGTCTTCGTAGTTGCCCAATGCGAACAGATCCGTCGCCTTGTCGACATCGTAGCTGTAGTTATACTCCGCGGGGACATTTGTAGACTCCGGCTCGATTGGGGACAGGTAGTTCACACCCTCCTCGCCAATCCCGTACCACACCGTGTCGAGGATGTCCGCACGGTCTATCGCATAGCCGAAGGCCCTCCTCAGGGAGGGGTTCGTCCATGGGTCCTTCTGGCAGTTGAACTCAACGTGGTAGGTTCCCTGTCCCGGACCGGTTATTACCGTGTACTCCTCGGTGTTCGCTTGGTACGTCGGGACCTTGTTCGGCGGGACCTGCTGCAGCACGTCGATGTCGCCGCTCTCGAACCCGGCGAACCTTGCAGTCTGGTCCGCGATGACCCGGTAGATGATCTTGTCGATCTTGGCGGCACCTTGGTTCTCGAACCACGGAGCTCCCCAAGCGTAGTCTGGGTTCTTGACGAGCGTTATGTGGTCGCCTGTGACCCATTCATCGAGCATGAATGGTCCGGTCCCTATGACGCTTCCCTGAGATGTCCCGTAGGTTTCGTACCCCTCCTCGAGCGCTCCTGGCCATATCATCGAACCGTACAGGTGCGACAGGTTGAACTGGAGCGCGACATCCGCCCAGGTCAGGTTCAGGACCATGTTGTAGTCGTCCACGCACCATATGCCCTGCTCCGGCCACCCGGTCTTGTTTTTGCAGCCATAGACCGCCCAGAACTCGTACTGCACCCAGCTGTCGTCCTGCGCGTAGTAGTTGATAATCTTCGTGACAGCCTCAGTGTTGAACGGCGTCCCGTCGTGGAACGTGACTCCCTGCTGCAGGCGGATCTCGAAAGTCGGGTGGTCCGGGTCCGTCGTGTTCAGGTTCCACCACTCAGCCAGCCCTGGCCGGAACGCTCCTGTGAGGTCCCTCGTGATGAGCGTCTCGTATATCATTCCGGGCGGACCGTACATGGCGCTCGTCTTCGCAGGGTCCATCTTCTCGACATCGGAGCTCATCGCGATGACGAGGACCTTCTCGTCGCTTCCTCCGAGCAATCCGAAGGCCCAAGCGGCGGCCACTGCTGCTATCAGCATGATCGCGACTATCGCTACGGCCATGACCATCTTGCTCTTCGGACGCACCGGCGCGCCCGCTGGTTTCACAATCTCATTTGTCTCTTCCCCACTAGAACTCCCCACTGTACTCTCCTCCTTCGAGATATCTTGCGGCGTTCATTCCAAGGTCAGCATAACACTGCAGAACCCCTAAGAAGCCGCCTCGAATTTTGCGATTCCGCTATCGGTCTAATGCGTATTTAAACAGTTCTGCGAATGGCCCTTTTCGACACGTTTTCATAAGGCTGCTGGGGGTCCGCTACCCTGGCGTCTCGGGACGTGGAAATAGCCGTGCGCTGGTGAACGGTTCTGTGGTCGCAAGCTAGACACTCCAGTGATCGAGTGGCACTCTGAGCCACGACTGACCGGGCCATGGGTCTCGAACTTGTGCTCATCCACTGCATGTAGCATCTGCCCCTTCGCGCTCTCCTCAGGGCACTGACATCCCGAGGGTATCTGCTTAGAGCGCGAATGACCGCAAGAGATCGACCTGCGAAGTCGTCCTGACCGCAGAACGAGCATTCCCGGCAGACCATCACCCCCTTGCCATACCGAAAGCGACCCACTACAGATACGTGACCACCTATCCTGCACAAACATTGAAGTCGAAGTTCGGCTTCGGGAGCTGACGGGCATATCCCTTCGGCCGTGAGAGGTGACATCCGTGGAGTTATGGTTTCTGCTGGCCGTCGCGACCGCCTTCTTCTGGGGCACTAGCGGCATATTCGCGAAGCTGAGCACCGGCAGGCTCGGGGTCTACCGGGTGGCGCTCATCATCACGATGGTCGAGGGGCCCATGTACGTCGCCGCGTTCTTGCTCCTCAGGGAGCCGATGCACATATCGCTGGCTGACGGTGTCCTCGCGTTCGGTTCGTGCTTCATCGGAATCTGCGGCTACTTGTCGTACTTCGAATCCATAATCGATGGGCAGGTGTCTATCGTGGGGACGATATCGGCCGCGTACCCCGTCCTCACGGTCGTGGGTGCGATCCTCCTGTTCTCCGAATCGCTGACCTCGATTCAAGCGGTCGGGATCGTCGTCATTATAGGCGGCGTGGTGGCGCTCTCGTACGAGCCCAACCCCGGTTCCGCGAACTCGCTGCCGAGGAGGTCGCTCATCTTTGCCATGATGGCCTTCTTCCTCTGGGGTGCCTGGAGCCTGTCGTCGAAGGCCGCGATAGACAGGATCGGCGCGGGCAACCTGTTCGGGTTCTACATACTCTCGTCCCTGACAGCGCCGCTCCTTTACGCGTGGGTGAGGAAGGTGAAGCCAGGAGGGCTCGTCGGCACTGACCCGAGCAGGAAGGCATGGGCCCTCGGGGGCATCGCGCTCCTGCTCAACGTCGTGGGCGCGTTCGCGTACAGCTACGCCCTCGAGGACGGCACGGCGTCCCTGGTGGGCCCGACCTCCAGCGCCTACCCCTTGGTCACGGTCGTGATTGCCCTGGCGCTCCTGAAGGAGCGGATATCGAAGACGCAGACCCTGGCGCTCGTGGGCGTCGTGGCGGGCTTGGTGCTCCTCGGGATCACAGTGTGACATGACGCGGCTCTGACAGCGTACCAAGGTAGATATACGGAGGAGGCTTCTCAACGCCCCTGGGCCTGTAGTGTAGCTAGGATATCACAGGGGCTTCCGGAGCCCCGAACTCGGGTTCGAATGGTCCGCTCGCGCATGGGCGGGCCCGAAACTCCCGACAGGCCCGCTTCTCAACCTCAGGATATTATACTGGCCTGGTAATCTCCGTCCGATGCATCTAGATGCCCGGGACGAGCGCATCCTAGCGGGCGAGGAAGGCACCTCCAGGCAGAAGGCTATGGAGATGCTGACCGCCCTCGGGGACATCTACAGGGCCGAGCGGCTGATACCCATAGCATCGGCCCAGGTCTCGGGCGCTTCATTCAAGACCATAGGCGATGCTGGGATCAAGTTCCTCGAGGACTTCTCGGCTGGCGCGAAGGTCGAAGTTCGGGCGTCCGTGAACCCCCTCGGACTAGATCTCGTCAGATGGCGCGCGATGGGCGTAGACGAGGAGTTCCAGGCCAAGCAGGGGAGGATCGTCAGGGCCTACGCATCGATGGGCCTCGAACCGCTGTACACTTGTACGCCCTATCTCGCGGGGAATAGGCCGAAGAAGGGCGAGCACATCGCATGGGCAGAGTCCTCAGCGACGGTGTTCGCCAACTCTTATCTCGGAGCGTTCACCAACCGGGAGGGCGGTCCGTCGGCGTTGATGGCCGCCGTCATCGGCAAGACGCCAGAGTACGGGCTCCACCTCGAGGATAACAGGAAGCCCCGCGTGAGGATAGACATCGAGGACATCCCAGACGGGCTCGTCCCGCTGGCGGGATACGTCATCGGGAAGATCGCGGGGAACCGTGTGCCCTTCATTAAGAACCTCAACCTCACCCCGGACGGCCACAAGTCGTTCGGGGCCGCGTTGGCCGCGACGAGCGCCGTGTCGATGTACTTATACTCGGAGCGGGGGAAGAGGTCGCGGGTCGACACGAGCGGGATCGAGGAGTCGGTCTCCCTGCCAGTGTCCGAGCTCAGCTCGTGCGCCGAGGGCATGGGCGGGGACGACGATTGGGATCTCGTCGCATTGGGTTGCCCGCACTGTTCCGTGGTCGAGCTCAGGAAGATGGTCAGGTACCTCAAGGACCGGAAGCCGTCGGCGGATTCGGACGTTTGGTTCTGCACATCGAGGGCCGCGTACGCCAGCTGCCTGAAGGAGGTCGCGATCCTGAAGAAGTTCGGCAAGGTCCTCTGCGACACCTGCATGGTCGTGGCGCCCATCGAGAATCAGTACAAGAAGACAGCGTCCGACTCGGGGAAGGCGATGGTATACCTGCCGACCCTGGGGAAGCAGCGCGCGTCCTTCAGGACGACGAAGCACCTCCTGGAGGCGATATCACGATAATATCCGGAAGGAAGATCAGGGCCGGGACAGCCTCGGGAAAGGCGATCGTGTGCTCGACCCCCTTGTCGTTCCTCGGAGGAGTCGATCCCGCGACGGGCAGGATCCTCGACTGCGAGTGCGAGTCGAAGGGTCAGAGCGTCGCAGGCAAGGTCCTGTGCTTCCCGTACGGCAAGGGGAGCACGGTGGGCTCCTACTCCATGTACCAGCTGAAGCTCAACGGATTGGCCCCCTGCGCCATCCTCAACTCGTCCGCCGAGCCGATCGTCGCCACCGGCGCGATCATGTCGGAGATACCCATGATGGACGGCATCGACATCGCCCTATTGCGCCCGCTGGATGAGGTCTCGGTCGACGCGACCCAGGGCTCCGTCGAACTACCCGACGTGGCCGAGAAACATGTTGTCACCAGCATCGTCCGGTCCAAGGGGAAGCTGCTCCTCCTCCAGAGGAGCAACAGCGTCGGCTCGTACCGGGGGCAGTGGGCGGGCGTATCCGGGTTCATAGAGCCCCACGAGCCCGACCTCGTGGCCGCGAAAAGGGAGCTCGAGGAGGAGATAGGGGTCACCGACGCGAAGCTCACGAGGAAGCTCGACCCCGCGAGGTTCAGGGACGGCGATGTGGTCTGGTGCGTCCACCCGTTCCTGTTCGAGCTCAAAGGCCGGTCGATAAAGATAGATTGGGAGCACAGGTCGTACGAGTGGGTGTCGCCGGAGGACATCGCGAAGTACCCGACCGTCCCGGGGCTGCAGAAGCTGGTGGGCCTGCTGCTCGGGCCTTGAGTCTCATCCGGAGATCGTGTAGTCGACCTCTCTCTCGAGCAGGTTGAGCTGGTGGCTCTCCAGGGTGGACCTGTTCACCGCCATCAGCAGGATCGACTGGTTGATCGCGACCTGGTCCCTGAGCGACTGTATCAGCCTCAGGACCGTGATGAAGTTGTTGTTCGTGATCAGGTACTCGAGCCCGTCCAGGAGCACGATCCCGCCGCCGGTCTGAGACAGGAACTGTTCGAGCGAGACGCTCAGCTTCTCCAGGTCCTTCGGGCGGATCGCGTTGTCCCTGCCCACATTGGACAGCCATACGATCGGGGTGTCCTTGAGGTCGAACTTGCTGCGTATCTTTGCGGGGTAGTTCCTCGTGACGCAGTACCCCTTCATGCCCTTGGCGAGGGTCGTCAGGAACAGGTTGTACGAGGTCTCCGGCTTGTCCTCCTCGACGAGGTACGAGAACGACCTCTCCAGCTCGGCGATCGTGGGGGGTGCCTTGGCCGCTGCGGGCGGAGGACGCGCGTGCGTCTCGACGGTCTCGCCCGAGAACGCCTCGACGAGCCTCGCCGCGAGCTGCTCGCTCACACCCTTGACCCTGGCGAGGTCCCCTGGGGCCGCGGTCTTGAAGGATTGGACGGATACATATCCCGCGTCGTAGAGCGCGTCCGCGACGCTCTGGTCGATCCCCTCGACGCTCCTGAGCACGCTCACGAACGACGGCGCGGTGACGCCTGCAGGAGCCGGGGCCGCAACGGGCGCGGCCTGCTGTGATTCTACTGAGGCGGCGGGCGCCGCTGGCCTGGCCTCGTCCTTGTGAAGATGATCGAATATCCTCTTGGCGTCGAGCTTGGTGACCCCCTCGACGACGGAGATGTCCTCCGGGGTGGCCGCCCTGAGCGCCTCGATGGACGTGAACCCGTGGTCGAACAGCGTCATGGCCTTCTCCATGCTCATCCCAGGCAGCGCGGCCATCGCGTCCAGGCTCTGCTTCATCTTGAGGGATGTGATCCCTATCAGCAGCGGCTCGCCCGCGACGTTCCACTCGACTATGTACTCGCCCTTCGGGCCGGTCACGACCCCCATGTCCCTAGCCCTGGTCTCGCGCTGTATGTGGTCCTTCCAGCCGTCCAGGAAGCCCTCGACCTTCCGGGAGCACTCAAGCTCAACCCGGACGTACTCCTCGACGTTCAGGCCCATGTCCTTCCTCATCTGCTGTATGCGCCTGATGATCTCCCTGGCGAACCCCTCGGCCTCCAGGGCGGGGGTCTGCTCCAGGTCGAGGTAGAGTATGCCCTTGGGGAAGTCAGAGCTGACGACGTCCGGGGGCATGGTCGAAGTGAAAGAGACCATGTTTGGCAGGATCTTCACCAGTTGCCCCTCGATCCCGAGGGAGTACTCGCCCTTGTCTATGCCCGCCTTGATGGACTTCGCGGGCCTGTTCTTCAGAAGGACCGCGATCTTGCTGGACCACTGCCTGTACACCTTCCCGATGGCGTTGGGGTTGGGGACGACGCTGAGTATCATCTCGTCCCACTCCTCGCCCATGGGCACCATCTGGAGGTCCTTGATGTTGTTCTGCGATAGGAGCGGCTCCTTGAGCTGCAGCAGGGCGTCCGCGATCTCCTCGTTCTGGGCCTTGATGATTATCCTCTTCAGGGGCCATCTGAGGTTGATGTCCGCCTCCTGACGGACGCGCGCGACGGTCTCCGATATCTGCCTCACGAGCTTCATGCCCTCTTCGAGGTTGGTGTCTATCCATCTCGAGTCGTGCGAGGGCCAGGCCATCATGTGTACGCTTTCGGGCCTCCCGTTCAGGTTGGAATGTATCGCCTCTGTCACGTACGGCGCGACGGGGGACAGGAGCGTGACGGATGCCGAGAGCGCCTCATGCAGGACCTTGAACGCGACGGTCTTGTCCTTGTCCTCGCCCTCCTTCCATAGCCTGTCCCTAACGAGCTTGACATACCATCTTGACAGGTCGTCGACCACGAACTCCTCGATCGCCCTGACCGCCTTATGGATCTCGTACACTTCCATCGAGGCCGTGACATCCCGCTTCAGGGATTCGACCCTGGACATCATCCAGCGGTCCTCGGCCCTCAGGGAGTCCTTGAGCGAGTCGAGCTTGACGGACGCGGGGTCGAACTTGTCTATCGACATGTAGAGAGCGGCGAACTTGTACACGTTCCAGAGGATGTTCAGGGTCCTGTTCGCACCCTTGACGCCCTCGCTCTGGAACAGTATGTCCTCCCACGGGGCGTTGGTCTTGAGCAGGTACAGCCTGAGCGAGTCAGCGCCCATCGTGTTGACTATCCCCACGGGATCGACTGCCGTCCCGTCGCTCTTAGACATCGCCTGGCCCTGCGGGTTCAGGGCCCAGCCGTGCATCAGGACGGAGTTGAAGGGCGACCTTCCGAACGCGACCACGCCCGTCACCAGCTGCGAGTAGAACCATCCCCTGGTCTGGTCGTGGGCCTCGGTTATCCACTCGCTGGGCCACCACCTGTCGAACTCGTCCTTGACCTGCGGGTACTTGAGCGAGGCCCAGGAGCATACGCCCGCGTCGAACCACACGTCCAGGACATCGGGCACCCTGGTCATGGTCTGCTTGCACTTGTCGCATGTGAATGTGATGTTGTCAATCCAGGGCCTGTGGACGTCCATCCCCTCGATGTACCCCTTGCCCGACCTCAGCTCGTCCAGGGAGGACACCACCTTGGTGTTCCCGCAGCTGCACCTCCAGATCGGGAGAGGCGTGCCCCAGTATCTCTGCCGGCTTATGCACCAGTCCCTGGCGTTCGCGATCCAGTCCTTCTCCCGGCTGGAGCCTGCCCACTCGGGGTACCACTTGACCTTCGAGTTCGCGGCCTCCAGGTCCTCCTTGATCTCGGTGACCTTGAGGAACCACTGGTCGGTGACCCTGTAGATGATGGGCTTGTGGCATCTCCAGCAGTGGCCGTACCTGTGCGTGATCGTCCCCTGGTGAAAGAGCGCGCCCCTCTCGGCGAGGTCGCCCATGACCGTCGGGCCGACTTCCTTCACGTTGTTGCCGGCGTAGTGCTCGCCCGCCTCCTCGGTGTATCCTCCGGACTCGTCCACCGGTGAGAACGGCTCCAGATCGTGCGCCACCCCGATGTCGAAGTCCTCGGGGCCGTGCCCGGGGGCTATGTGCACTATGCCCGTGCTCTCGGCGGTGACGGTTCCCGAGCCCAGGACCGCGTGCACCCACTTACCCTTCGCCTGCCTCTGGTAAGGCACGAGGTCCACCAGCGGGTGCCTGTAGTGAAGACCTATCAGGTCCAAGCCCTTCATCGTCTCGAGCACCTTCAGGTCCCCTATCCCGGCGGTCGTCCGGAGCTCCTCGACCTTCTCCTCGAGCAGCACGAGGACCTCCTCGACGGGCCCCCTCTTGACCCTTACCCTGGCGTATGTGAAGTCGGGATGCACCGCGGCCGCGAGGTTCCCCGGAATGGTCCAGGGCGTGGTGGTCCATATGAGCAGGAACTCTCCGTCCCTGCCCTCGATCGGAAACTTGACATAGATGGACGGGTCGGTCTCGTCCCAGTACTCTATCTCGGCCTCGGCGAGCGCGGTCTCGCACCTGGGGCACCAGGGGAGCACCCTGAGGTCCATGGTGAGCAGATTCTTGTCGTACGCCTGCTTCAAGGTCCACCAGACGGACGAGACATAGCCGGGGTCGATGGTCATGTAGGGGTTGTCCCAGTCCATCCACACCCCCAGCGTCTTGAACTGCTCGGTCATCTGGGCCTGGAACTTCATCGCGAACTCGCGGCAGGTAGAGACGAACTTGTCTATCCCCTGCTTCTCGATATCCTGCTTCGTCTTGATGCCCAGGGCCTGCTCGACCTTGACCTCTATGGGCAGGCCGTGCATGTCGTACCCGGGCTGGTCGCGGACCCTGAAGCCCTGCATGCGCCTGAAGCGCGTGACGGTGTCCTTCAATATCTTGTTCCAGGCAGTGCCGACATGGATCGCGCCCGTCGTGTACGGCGGGCCGTCCAGGAAGTAGTATGGCTTGTCAGACTCGTGAGCCTTCTTGACCTTCTCGTAGATGCGAGTGCGGTCCCACAACGCCCTTATGTCTTTCTCCAACTGGACGGGGGAGTAATTCTCGTCTACTTGGCGCATAATCAATCTTCCACATACGATATTGATGGGAAGTATTTTAAAGGTAGTGTGATGGAAATCATGGTACATCCCTGACTGGTCATGCTGGACGTCGGGCCCGGATCATTCCCAGGAGTCGAGGCTCCTCTGGTCGGACGCGCCCTTCCTCGCCCGCAGCCTAGCGAGCACCGAATCTATCCTTTCGACAGAGAAGCTGTGCCTGTCGCACATGATCCTCCTGACCGCCTCCTCGTCGACACTCTTCCAAGAGAGGGTGTACTCGTCCGAGACCTCGGGCTCGAGGAATATCCTCCGGACATCCGCGAACTCTGCAGGCACGACGATCTTGCCCTCCTTCGCGACCTCCTCCAGGCTGCCGAGGCGCCTGATCAGGGCGAGCGACTTCTTGGGACCTATGCCGCGGACGCCCTCGTTGAAGTCCGTGCCCATCAGTATGCCCATGTCGACTAGCTGCGCCCTCGTGACCTGGAGAGCCCCGAGGACATCGGATAGGGATACCACCTCCGGCGTGACGTCGACGGTCCTGCCCGAGGGCAGTCTGCGCTTGCCCGCCAGCGTGAGGTTCCTGATCAGAGTTGGCGCCCCGAAGAGGACGGCGTCGAAATCCTGCGATGCCCCCGCCCACACGTCTCCCCGCCTGGCCATGTGGCTCATCTGGGCCTCGCCTTCTGCAGGGGCGGTCATCCAGGGCACCCCCATTGCGTCCAAGAGAGCCTGCGCCTCGGAGATCATATCGGCATCCAGCCTCGACGTCCGCGAGGCCTTCGAAAAAGCGGTCTTCAGATCCCCCCTGTCGAGCGCCTCCTTCCATTCCTTCTCCGCCTGCACCTTCACCGCCCGCCTGGCCTCCAGGGTCTTCCTCTTCAGCTCGGGCGGCGCCCCGTCGAAGACGTACATGGGTCTGATGCCGAATTCCAGGAGGGCCGTGGTCCTGTGGAAAAGCCCCGACAGGTGCGAAGTAACCTTCCCGTCCCGGTCCATGAGAGGGGTGCCGTCGGGCTGCCGGATGTTCGCGAGGAACTGGTAAAGCGTGTTGAAGGCGTCGATGGCGATTGACCTTCCGCTCAGGTCTTCGAGTGCGAGGGGCTTTGCCTTGACCAAGTCGGATATGTCCACGCCCATTGTCTTCCTCCAGGATCGGGCGTGCGGGCCCGACGCTCAGCCCGAGGAGCCGTTGTCCGTGGACAGCGGCAGGAAGAGAACAAGGAACGCCACTCCTATCCACGCGAGGACCGCTATGATCATGAGCACGTTGGCGCCGAACACCATCCCCAGGGCGAGCAGTAGCAACGGCAAGCCGAAGGTGAAGTACATGAGTATCGGATGCTGTGTCAGTTTCTCGGGCATTTGTCTCGACCTCCCGGAGTGCGCATTTGGATATTAATGCTTTGATGCACCAAGTTCTGTCAAGAATTCGGGTGGTGCGAGGTAGTACATGTAGTGCAAACCCAGAAGAACTGGCCACATCGTTGCCCTCCTGATGCCCATGAAGGCACAAACGCGGGCCGGCCAGCTCGGCCCGGGTGATGGCAGCGAATCGCGCCCGATGTGTGGGAGAGATCCATATTCCCGAATGGGCGCGTGCACCCGTTTCTGCCCCGACGAACCTGTCTAGGCATCGTCGGGAGGCACGGGCTCGCTGCGCACAGCCGTCTTCAACATGACGGCAGGGGGTCTACGGTTCGACCCCAGCGCTCTCTAGCATGAAGTGATGACGGTCCTCTGCGCCCCGCGAGGGGCGTACCGCCTGAGCCGAATGGAGCGAGCGGTCACGAGGGAGTGGTCCTGAGGACCACCACCCGAGGGTTTACAGAACCGATGCGCCACAGGCCCTCAGAGCCCCGATGGCGCGCTTCGCGTCCGGGGCCTTGAACACCGACGTCCCAGCGGCGAGTATGTCCGCACCCGCCAGGGCCGCCAGCTCCCCGGTCTCGACGTTTATCCCGCCGTCGATCTCGACGGGCACGCTGACCCCCTGACGCTCCATCTCCATCTTCGCGGCCCCTATCTTGGGGAGGACCTCGGGCATGAACGACTGCCCCCCGAGGCCAGGGTTCACCGACATGACCAGCAGGAGGTCGATCTCCTTCAGGAACGGGTACGCCTTCTGTATCGGGGTGGGTGGGTTGATCGCGAGCCCCGCCTTCTTGCCGAGGTCGCGGATCAGCTTCAGCGTCTCGCTGACGTCCTGCTCGGCCTCGACATGCACTTCGATGATGTCCGAACCGGCCTCGACGAACGCCTCGACATGCCTCTCCGGATGCGTGATCATCAGATGGGCTATGAAAGGCAGGTGCGAGTACTTCCTGAGGCTCTTGACCATGGAAGGCCCGATGGTGATGTTCGGGACGAAGAACCCGTCCATGACGTCTATGTGGACGTAGTCCGCCCCCGCGTCCGTTATCTTCTTTACCTCTTCCCCCAGCCTCGAGAAGTCCGCGGCGAGGATGGACGGTGCGACCTTTGGCATGTGACCTCCAATCGTCGGTGGGATATTATGGGTTTTGGTGCCCGCCGCTCCGATGCGAACGGTTTTAATACCATCATCCGGATTAGCGATTCATGCTGGAGCCAAGGCACGCAGTTGAAACCATCCGGAAGTGCGACGTCGAGGGATGCAGCAGGGGAGCTGAGCGGTCCGTGTCAGGCAAGAAGATCGAGGGCGCGGGCATGAAGCTGTCGTCCGACCCTTCGAAGAGCGCCCATGTGTGCAGGGAGCACTACAAGGAGTTCAAGAAGAAGACTAAGACGGACAGGACCCTGAAGCGCCTGGGCTGGTAGACCGGAGCCGCCCAACAGGTTCCATGGTGCTCTCGGAAAGTAGGAAATACCCCCGCATGATTCTTCCCCGATGAAGCCCGAGGCCATCCAGCTGCTCTCCAGCGCGGGTCTGTTCGGCCCGGCCATCATCGTGCCCACCATACTACAGGACCAGCTGGGGGCGGACGAGGTCCTCATAGGGCTCATCGCGGGCGGGTTCGCCACCGCCGGCTTCGTGTCGAGCTACGTCTTCGGGCGGGCGTCGGACGTCTACGGGCGGAGGCTCATACTCTTTACGGGCCTGCTCATGACGGTCATCGCCACGCTCGCCCAGGTGGTGTCCCTGGCGTTCGGAGGGCTGGGGTTCTTCGCGGGGGTCAGGATACTCCTCGGGTTCTGCGGTGGCATGTTCCCCGCCGCGCTGCTCGTATACGCCTACGAAGCCAAGGGCAAGATGGGCAAGTTCAGCTCGTGGGGCGCGGCCGGCTGGGGCGTGGGCAACCTTGGAGTGGGCCTGTTCGGTACATTCTACGAGGGCGCATACCTCTTCTGCGCAGGGATACTCCTGCTGTCGTACATCATCGCCCTGAAGCTCCCGTTCTCGAAGGAGCAGAGGATGGAGGTCCCCCTGTTCCCCGTCGCGCTCATCAAGAGGAACGCGCCCGTGTATCTCGCGATGCTGATAAGGCACACCGGGGCGAACATGATCTGGGTCACGTACCCGCTGTTCCTGAAGAGCATCGGGGCGGATGTCACATGGATCGGCGTGATATACGCGGTGAACGCCTTCGGGCAGTTCTTCATCATGAACTACCTGGACAGGTACGACCCCGCGATGCTCGTGGCGGTCGGGCTGGCCAGTTCGGCGATCACGTTCTTCACATTCCTTCTCGCGGACAGCTTCTGGGAGATAATCCCGGCTCAGATACTGCTTGCCACGGCCTGGGCGTGCCTCTACGTCGGAAGCCTCAGGTACGTCATGGACAGGAACAAGGAGAAGGCCACCGCGACGGGCATCCTGTCGAGCGTGATGAACATATCGGGCATCGTGGGCCCCGTGCTCGGCGGCCTGGCCGCCGCCATCCTCGAATTCAAGGGCACCATAGCCGTGGCCTCGGTAATGGCAGGGGTCGCGTTCGCCCTCTTCATGTACGAGCTCAAGCGGTCAGGAGAGATTTATCGTATCAGAGGGCGTTCGCGGGCCTCAACATGAAGCTGGTTTTCTTGGGCACCGGGGGCACCTACCCCTCGAAGTTGAGGAACGTGACATCCATCGCGGTCCAGATGCAGTCAGAGGTGCTGATGTTCGACTGCGGCGAGGGCACCCAGAGGCAGCTCATGTACTCGTCCGTGTCGTTCATGAAGATCAACAGGATATTCATCTCACATCTGCACGCGGACCATTTCCTTGGCATCCCGGGGCTCATCCAGAGCATGAGCCTGAACGGGAGGGAGGCAGACCTAGAGATATACGGCCCTAAGGGGACGAAGAAGACGGTCAGGGCGATGCTGAGCCTGGGGTACTTCAAGAGCGGGTACAGGATCGTCGCGGAGGACCTCGCGCCCGGCAAGGTACTCGACTTCGGCGGCTACACGGTCAGGTGCGCCGCGGCCGACCACACGGTCCCCGCGCTGGCCTTCGCCCTTGAGGAGAAGCCGCGTCCGGGCAAGTTCGACCTGAGGAAGGCGAGGAAGCGGGGCGTGCCCGAAGGGCCGCTCTACAGGAAGCTCCAGGAAGGTAGGTCCGTCGAGGTCGCAGGAAAGGTCGTCAACCCGGAGGACATCCTGGGAGAGCCTCGAAGGGGCCGCAAGATCGTATACTCGGGGGACACGAAGCCCTGCAAGGGGGTTTTGGGACTGGCCAAGGAGGCGGATGTCCTGATTCACGACTGCACCCTTGATTCGAGCCACAAGGCGCTGGCGGCCACGTTCGGCCATTCGACGGCCGCGGAGGCCGCTCGCGTGGCCCGGGAGGCGGGGGTCCACAAACTGTACCTCGTACACATGAGCCCGAGGTACGACGACACGAAATTGCTCGAGGACGAGGCCAGAGCGGTGTTCGAGGGGTCCGAGGTCGCCAAGGAACTGTCGGACCACCATGTGAAGTACCGGGATTGAGGGGCATATGGGTACCCACGGTGTCCGTCATCGACACCGGTTTTTGTCAATCCGATAGCGATTTATAGCATCATCCGATTTACCGAATACCCAGAAGCAGCAACGATGTCGGACTACGATATAGCCTGCTGCACGGTGTCGAATGGGAAACGACAACGGGATTAGTTGAGGGGGAACCAAGCGATGACGTTGCTAGAGGTTCAGGGACTTAGGACTTATTTCAAGACTCAGGAAGGCACGTTGAAAGCTGTCGACGGGATCGATTTCAAGCTGGACAAGGGCGAGGCGATGGGCCTCGCGGGCGAATCCGGCTGTGGGAAGACGACCGCGGCGCTGTCGATCATGAAGCTGCTCCCAGCCAACGGGTACATCGCGGGCGGCAGGATCAACTTCATGGGCCAGGACATGGCGAGGGTCACCGGCGACAGGCTGCGTGCCATCAGGTGGAGGGACATATCCATCATATTCCAGGGCGCGATGAACGCTCTCAACCCGGTCAAGAGGGTCGGGGAGCAGATAGTCGAGCCCATCCTGCTCCACGAGAAGGTGGACGAAGAGGTCGCCCTGAAGAGGGTCAGGGAACTGTTCGAGCTCGTCGGCATCAACCCGAACAGGATCAGGGAATATCCTCACGAGTTCAGCGGGGGCATGAGGCAGAGGGTCATGATCGCCATGGCGCTCGCCTGCAAGCCAAGGCTTGTCATCGCAGACGAGCCGACGACCGCGCTGGATGTCATGATCCAGGCTCAGATACTGCAACTCCTGAAGAACCTCCAGAGGGAGCTGGATCTGGCCATGATCATCATCTCCCACGACCTGTCCGTACTCGCCGAGACCTGCGACTACCTCTGCATAATGTACGCTGGCAAGATCGTCGAGCGCTCGACAGCCATCGAGGTCTTCTCCAACCCGCAGCACCCCTACACCAAGGGATTGATCGCGGCGTTCCCGAACATCAAGGGCGACAAGAAGATGCCAGCGTCGATCGCAGGCAACCCCCCGAACCTCATACACGCACCGATCGGCTGCAGGTTCGCTCCGAGGTGCTACATGACACAGGAGATATGCAACAAGGAGGAGCCTCCGCTGGCGGAGGTAGCTCCTGGGCATTTCGCCGCCTGCCACTTCGTCAAGGAGGTTAAGGTATGACCAAGGACATCGTGATCGTCAAGGACCTCCAGGTCTGGTTCCCGGTCAGGAAGGGATTTGTCGAGAGCCTCGTGTCGAAAGAGCAGAGATGGGTCAAGGCGGTTGACGGCGTCTCGTTCAGCATTAAGGACCGCGAGATATTCTGTCTCGTGGGCGAGTCCGGGTGCGGCAAGACCACCACCGGCAAGGCCATCCTGAGGCTCGTCGAGCCCACGGGCGGCTCCGTCAAGTATTTCGGCGCCGGCAAGGACATCCTGCTCGCCGACATGATCAAGGAAGCCCTCCATAAGAAGAAGATCACGCCTCAGCAGGCGGAGCAGTTCAAGCAGAGCGGAGGGCTCGATGTCAGGTCCCTGCCGAAGAACAAGATGAAGGCCCTGAGGCAGAGGATGCAGATCATCTTCCAGGACCCCTACGAATCGCTCAACCCGAAGCAGTCGATATACGACATCGTGGCCGAGCCACTGGTCGTCAACAACATAGGCAAGAACGAGGCCGAGAGGGAGAAGCGCGTCGAGAAGGCCCTCGAGGACTCCGGCCTGAGGCCCCCGAAGGACTTCATGTGGAGGTATCCGCACGAGGTGTCCGGAGGGCAGAGGCAGAGGGTGGGCATCGCGGGCGCGCTGGTGCTCCAGCCCGAATTCCTGGTCGCGGACGAGCCGGTGTCCATGCTCGATGTGTCCATCAGGTCCGAGATACTGAAGCTCATGCTGGACCTCAGGGACAACAAGGGCCTGACGTTCCTGTTCATCACGCACGACCTCGGCGTCGCATACGTGTTCAGCGACAGGATAGGCATCATGTACCTGGGCAAGATAGTCGAGCTCGGGCCGACCGAGGAGGTCATCAAGGACCCGAAGCACCCGTACACCAAGGCGCTCATATCCGTCGTTCCGAAGCCCGACCCGAGGATGAAGGCCGAGAAGATCATCCTGAAGGGCGAGAGGCCCGACCCGGCGAACATGCCTCCAGGGTGCAGGTTCCATCCGAGGTGCCCGTTCGCCATGGAGATATGCAAGAGCACGGCGCCTGAGCAGGTGTCCGTGTCCGAGGAGCACTGGGTCTGCTGCCACCTTGAGACCGGAGCTGGGAAGCAGTGATGAGGGTGAGGGCCCGGGAGGCCGGGGCCAGGTTCGGCGATTTGCCGACCGGCCGCAGGAACATGATAACCGATGTCCCAGGGGTCAAGGTGGGCCACTGCACCCTCAAGAAGGGCGAGGGGGCGCTGGTCCAGGGCGCCGGTCCTGTCAGGACCGGGGTCACCGTAGTGCTCCCGCACGCGGGGAACCTGTTCCAGAATCCAGTCAAAGGCGCGTACTTCGACCTCAACGGCTGCGGAGGCCTGTCCGGGTCACTCCAGATACGCGAGTTCGGCATCATCGAGACACCGATCGGACTCACGAACACTATGTCGATGGGCACGGTCGCGGACGCGCTCGTGAGGCATCTCCTCAAGCAGAACCCGGAGGCCGGCCTGTCGATCGACACAATCATCCCGATTGTCTCCGAGTGCGACGACAGCTACCTGAACGACGCGAGGGGGCTGCATGTGCGCGAGGAGCATGTCAGGACGGCGCTCGACTTCGCAGGAGAGGTGGTGGACGAGGGGGCCGTGGGCGCGGGGACCGGCATGACGTGCTACGACTTCAAGGGAGGCATAGGCACCTCCTCGAGGATGGTCAAGACCCCGTCCGGGGAGCATGTGCTGGGCTCAATCGTGCTGTCCAACCACGGGACCAGGGACGAACTGCTCATCGAGGGCGCGCCCGTCGGCAAACTGGTCAAGGCCGACAACCCGAAGAGGGCCGAGCACGGCTCCATAGTCATGATCGTGGGGACGGACGCCCCTCTGGACGCGAGGCAGCTGGGCCGGGTCGCCAAGAGGGCTGCCATGGGACTGGCCAAGACGGGCTCGTGCGCCAACAACGGGAGCGGTGATATCGTCCTGGCGTTCTCGACGGCGAACGTGCACGACAGGTACGGCCACAAAGGGCTCGTCACGGAACATCTGCTGCTCGACCGCGACCTCAACGTGCTGTTCAGGGCGACCGTGGACTCCGTGGAGGAGTCCATCATCAACTCCCTTTTCAAGGCCGAGACGATGACCGGAAGAGACGGCCATGTGTCCCCGGAGCTGCCCATCGAGCCCGTTATGGAGATTCTCAATGCGAGGCGCGCGGACCAGAACGGGGCCTGAGCCTTGAGATAGTTTCTTTACAGACCAGCGCAATGGCTTCGTGAGGATTCGTGCGAGGGGTGAACAACAGCATGTCCGCCAAGCAATCCGACAGGTTCGACAAGGTCAAGCGCGCGGTCAAGAAGCCCGAGCTCGAGAAGCTCGTGAAGGATCTAGTGAGGATACCGAGCCACTCCGGCGTTCCCACGCGGGAGAAGGAGGCCGCAGTGTTCCTCAAGGGGTTCCTGGAGTCCGAGGGCGTCGATGTCCGGCTGAGGAACGCGGAGAAGGACAGGCCGAACGTGATTGCCGTCATCAAAGGCAAGGGCGACGGCAAGGACCTCATGCTGAACGGACACCTGGACACCGTCCCACCGTACGAGATGGACATCCCCCCGTTCGCCCCTAAGGTGGAGGGCGGGAAGCTGTACGGCCGGGGCGCTCTCGACATGAAGGGCGGCCTCGGCGCGATGGCCATGACCCTGGTCGCCATGGAGAGGGCCAGGATCAAGCTCGGGGGAGACCTGATACTCACCGCAGTCGTAGGTGAGGAGGAGAAAAGCGAGGGCACCGAGGACATAGTCCTCAGGGGGCCGAAGGCCCACGCTGCGATTGTCGGCGAGCCGACGGACCTGGAGATACAGCCCTCGCACAGGGGCCTGGAATGGCTCGAGGTGCACTTCTACGGCAAGGCTGCCCACGGCGGCCAGGCGGACAGGGGCGTGAACGCCATCTCGAAGGCCGCGAAGTTCGTGAACGCGGTCGAATCCGACCTTCTCCCGAGGCTAAGGGCGAGGAAGAGCAAGGACACGCTCCCGCCCACCATGAACCTGGGCGTCATCAAGGGAGGACAGCAGCCGAGCACGGTCGCGGACCACTGCGTCATAAGGATAGACCGCAGGTGGGTGCCGGAGGAGACCCTCGACCAGGTCTTCCAGGAGATATACGACATCTTCGACAAGATCAAGAAGAGCGACCCCGGATTCAAGGCGGAGCTCAAGCGGGACCCGATCAACATGAAGACGATGACGCATGTGCCGAACGTGGTCCCGCGGAGCCACCCGATAGTGAGGTCACTGTCCGAAAGCGTCCAGGTCGTCACAGGTAGGCCCGCGAAGATGACCAGCTTCTGGGGCTGGACGGATGCCGCCCTGCTCACGCATTTCGGCAAGACGCCCGCGGTCGTGTTCGGTCCCGGAGGAGCGGGCGCGCACTCTCGCGTCGAATACGTTCTGACCGACGACCTCGTGAAGTGCATGCACGTGTACTCGCGGGTTGCCCTCGACCTATGCCGCGCGGAAGGGTTCGACTAAGATATCCTGGGGGCGTGTCTCAGGACATGCCCTGCGCGCTCCTTGGTATGGTCTCCGTCCTGGATCGTGACCGCTCCGTTGACGAGCACATGGACTATCCCCTCCGCGTACTTGTGCGAATCCTCGAAGGTCGCCGCATCCCTCACCTTCACAGGGTCGAACATGACCACGTCCGCTGCCATGCCCTTCGCTAGAACGCCTCGGTCCAGGAGACCGATGCGTTCCGCAGGCCACGAGGTCATCTTCCGGACGGCATCTTCGAGGGAGATGACCTTCATATCCAGCGCATACCGCCTCAGGACTCGAGGGAAGGTGCCGTACGATCTCGGGTGCGTGACGACGTTCCCCGTAGGACCGTACGGAGCCTCGGACTCTCCGTCCGACCCGATGCACGAGAGCGGATGCCTGATCACCTTGATGACGTCGTCCTCCGTCATCTCGTGGAACATCGCATAGATGCCCAGGTCTTCGTCCGCCAGGAGGTCGAAGGCGACATCCGCAGGGTCTTTGCCCAGCTCATCGGCAATCGCCTTTACCGATCTGTTCTCGAACCGCCTGTTCCCCGGATTCTTGAAGCCCCCGACGACGATGTTCTCCCAGCCATCCTCGGCTACGGTGTTCTCCCAGGCCGTCATCCTGTCCTTGAACTCCTCCTTGATCCTCTCCCGGGTCGGGCCGTCACGCAGCCGCTTCAGTATCTCGACGCTCCCTCCGTCCCTCACCCACGGAGGAAGGATGGTGTCTAGATAGGTGCTCGAGGCCGTGTACGGGTAGACGTCCATCGCGACATCGATTCCCTCCGTCCTCGCGTCCTCGATCATGCGGAGGGTTTTGTCGACGAGCCCCCAGTTGTGCTTCCCGCAGGCCTTGTGATGCGATATCTGCACCCGGGAGTGCGCCTCCCTGCCGATCCTGATCGCCTCGGCAACGGCGTCGACCAAGGTCCTGCTCTCTCCCCGGATATGGCTCGCATAGAAACCTCCGAGGGATGAGGACACGGACGCGAGGGCTATCAGCTCCTCGGTCGACGCGTAGCAGCCGGGGGCGTATATCAGCCCCGACGACAGCCCGAACGCTCCCTGGACCATCGCGTCCCCCAGGAGCTGCTTCATCTGCTCGAGTTGCCTGTCGGTCGCCTTGACATCGTCGGGCCCGACCACCCCGGACCTGAGCGTGTCCGCACCCACCAGGGAGCCGACGTTGACCGACGTGCGCAGGTCGGCCAGCCTCAGGAGGTATTCGTCCATGGTCGTCCAGTTCAGCTCGACGCAGTGCGTCTTGGAGCTTTCGACCGCAGCAGCTCTCGCGCCGCCTATCAGCGGGGCCGCCGATCCCCCGCAGTTGCCCACGAGCTCAGTGGTGACCCCCTGACGGATCTTGCTCTCTGCCAGGGGTAGCCCGAGCAGGCACATCTCAGAATGAGTATGGATGTCTATGAACCCTGGGCACACGACGAGTCCTCGCGCGTCGATCGTCATCGAACCCTTCGCTTCGGATTCCGTATAGATACCCGATATCCTCGTGCCATCTATCGCGACATCGCGCTTCTCAGCGGGGGCGCCTGTGCCGTCGATTACCGTCCCGTTCTTGATCAGAATGCTGTGCAAGGATACTCCTCCTGGGATTCCGTGGAACGCCGCTTCATGAATCCGTCCGTCGTTATTTAACGGTTCTTCGCTCCGAGCATGCTGCCAAAGGTTATATTTCGCAGGCACCTATCAATCAGCGATGCGGTACGACTTCGAGTTCGTCAAGTACCAGGGCTGCGGGAACGATTTCATACTTAAGGACGAACTGAGCGGCGCGACCACCCCTGACGAGGACCGGAGCAGGCTCGCGAAGCTCCTTTGGGACAGGCACTTCGGGATCGGGGCGGACGGCATCCTGTTCGTGGATCGCGCAGAGGGCGCGGACGGCTCGATGAGGCTTTTCGAGCCCGCGGGGAACGAGGCGGACATGTGCGGGAACGGCCTGAGGTGCGTCGCTGCTTATCTGATGACCAGGCTCGGCAAGGACGAGGTCGATGTCCTCACCCGGGACGGCCTGAAGCATGTGATCAGGGTGGGAGACGAGTACAAGGTCGACATGGGCCTCGTCGGGACTTCCAGGAAAGACCTCGCAGACTACGTGTCTGACAAGGGCGCCCCATCCGACTCCATGCTCGAATTCCCCTTGACCGTCGAGGGCAGGAAACTGCACGCGTCGATCCTGAACACTGGCGAACCGCACATTGTCGCGGTCACCGACGACGTCTCATCAGTGAACATGACGCAGATGGGTGAGGCGGTCAACAGAGACCGGGCCATGTTCCCCAAGTACGTCAACATCAACTTCATGCAGGTCACAGGACCGCACGATGTCAGGATCCGCACATACGAGCGGGGCGTGTTCGGCGAGACGATGGCCTGCGGCACCGGCGCGACGGCGTGCGGAACGGCTGCGCTGATGAGAGGTCTCGTGCAGAAAGGTCCCGTGAACGTGTTCACCAGGGGCGGAAGGATAAGGATAGAGCTTGGCCCTGACGGGCGGGCGACCATGACTGGCCCGGCGTGTCCCGTGTTCGAGGGCAAGCTCGCCGTTGAGGTTTAGGCCTTCATCTTCTTCAAGACTTCCTCGGCAGCCCGGAGCGTCTGCTCGACATCCTTGTCGGAGTGCTCCGTGCAGGTGTACATCGGCTTGTCAGGGTGGAGATGCAGCCCCCTTGCCATGAGGCCGTAATCGAGCTTCTGCCTCATCTTCGAATCGCACGCCGCGGCGTCCCTGTACGATGATATCCTGCCCTTGGTGAAGACTATGTTGAAGGTCGAACCGGGACCGATGGCTTTCGCGTCGAACCCATGTCTCGAGAACAGGTCGTTGAGCCCGTTCCTGATCTTGTCCGAGGTGGCGTTCAAGCGCTTGTACGTCATCGGCTCCTCGAGCACGTCTAGGGTCGCCATGCCTGCGGCGAGCACCGTCGGATGCCCGTTGAACGTTCCTCCGTGAAACACGCGCTGGTCCTTGGGCGTGGTCAGCGGGTTGCAGGCGTCCATGATCTCCTTCTTGCCCAAGAACGCGCCGCACGGGAACCCTCCGCCTATGATCTTGCCCAGAGCCATCATGTCAGGATAGACCCCGTAGTCAGTGCATGCACCGCCGAGCTTGTCCATCCTGAAACCCGACATGACCTCGTCGAACACCAGGATGATGCCCAGCTCCTGCGTGACCTCGCGGACCACCTTGAGGAACTCGATGCTCGGCACGACGAAGCCCCGCTGGACCGGCTCCATGATGAGAGCCGCGAGCTCGTCCTTGTGTTGCCTGATGAGCTTCACGGTGTTCTCGATATCGTTGTAAGGAAGCACCAGCACGTTGTTGAGGGTCGCGTCTGATGTGCCGTAAGATCCCGGAACGTTCCTCGGAGCGTTCGCGGGGCCCGCCTTGTCGACCGCAGGGGCGAGGCTTACCAGCACCTCGTCGTACGAGCCGTGGTAGGCCCCCTCGAACTTCGCGATCTTCCCCTTCTTCTTGGCACCCTTGCATATCCTGAGGGTGTGGAGGGTCGCCTCGAGGCCTGAGTTCGTGTACCTGACAGAGTCAGCGAATGGGAAGATGCTCTTCAGCCTCTTCGCCATCTTGGTCTCGAGCTCGTTCGGTGCGCCGAACATGGGCGAGCCGTCTTTCGCCAGCTGGTCCTTGATGGCCTGCATCACCCTCGGGTGTCCGTGGCCCAGTATGAGGGGTCCGAAGCACAGCATGTAGTCGATGTATTCGTTCCCGTCCAGGTCCCACAGGTGGGAGCCCTTGGCCTTGTTGGCGTACAAGGGATAAGGCGAGTAGAACTTCACGTTCCCCGTGACGCCGCCCGGCAGGTGCTTGCACGCCTCCTGGAACCACGCCTCGCTCTTCTTCGTCTTCGCCTTGTACTCGGCGACAGGGTCCCATCCCGCACACATCTTCGTTCACCCCAGGTATATCTTGTGCGGGTCGAGTGACCGCAGCGTGGCGACTTCCTTCTCGGTCGGGGCCGGGGTCTGCTCGAGCTTGTCGGAAACCTTCAGATTCCAGGGGGTGTTCTCCAGGACCTTCTCGATCGTGACGCCCGGGTGCAAGGATGTGACCATCATCTCGCCGGACGCTTCATCGAACTTCATGGTGCACAGGTTGGTGATGACCGCGTAGGGTCCGCCTCCCTGCAGCTTGAGCGCCTTCCAGGCCGCTTTGCCGTCGATGAAGCCAGGGCTGGTCTTGAAGTCGACCTTCTCGACGAACCTGCGCTTCTCGTGCGGCGTGATCACGATGATCTTCTTGACATTGGCCGCGATGTCGCACGCGCCCCCGCTGCCCGGCAACCGGACCTTCGGCGTCTTGTACTGGCCGATGACAGTCGAGTTGATGTTCCCGTACTTATCGATCTGTGCGCCTCCCAGGAACCCGACGTCGATCCTGCCGCCCTGCAGGTAGTACGCGAACTGTTCGTACATCGAGCAGACGCTCTTGGACCCAGTGACGAGGCAAGGGTCGCCTATCGAGAGCGGCATCCTGCTGGGGTTCGAACCCACCGCTCCGGACTCGTACACCATGTTCAGCCCGGGCGCCTGGAGCTTCCTCGCGAGGTTCGCAGCCAGGTTGGGGATCCCGACGCCTACCAGCACGGACTCCTTGTCCTTCAGCTCCCTCGCAGCCACTATCACCATCAGCTCACTCGGTGTGACTTCGACCATGTTCATCTCCTCCTCACACGCTCCCGTAGTTCACGGGGGTACTGTACGCGGCCTTAGGCAGCAACTTGAGCACCTTCTCCGCGGAGAGCTTCTTCATGTACGCATTCCTGTCCTCGACGCCGTATACCCACTCTTCGAGGTATTTCATCGTCGTGTCGTGCTCCTTGGTTATCTCGTCCCACTGCATGTAGAACTCGTTGTCCCTGTCGTAATACCCCTGCGTGTACGACGGGTGCGCGCACCACGGCTCGTGCACGACCGCGTGCACCACGAAGTCGGGTATGAGCGTCCTGTTCGGGTCGGACCTAATCACGTCCTCACCGACGATCTCCTCGGCGCTGACTATGACATTCTTTGAAGCGAACGCGGCGTCCTTCTGCTCCCCTGTGATGCCCCAGATGTGGGCGTTGCCGTTGACGTCGCACCTCTGCACGTGCACGACAGCTAGGTCGGGCTTCAGCGGAGGAACGACCGATATCTCGTCTCCCGTGTACGGGTCCTTGACGGTCTTGATGTTGGGGTTGAACGACGGGAGGTCAGAGCCAGTGTTCGTGCGCATCGGCAGGAACGGCATGTTGGTCGCGCCTGCGAAGAGCCTGCCGGACAGCCCGAAGTGGGTGTACTCCTCGATCTCCAGCGGCTTCGGCTGCCCCTTCTCCAGGGCACGCCTGAAGCACCTGAGGGAGCCGACGCCGGGGTTGCCGGCGTAGCTGAACATGACCTTCTTCGCGCACCCGGCCGCTATCATCTGGTCGTAGATGATATCGGGGGTCGCCCTGCACAACGTCAGGTCCTTCCTCTTCTGTCTTATGATCTCATGTCCTGCAGCGAACGGGATCATGTGCGTGAATCCCGCGAGGTACACGGTGTCCCCGTCCTTGACGTACCTGGACACCGCATCCTTCATAGACATCATCTTGTTCGAATCCATTCTCTCACTTCCCATCTGTATCGGGGACGAACTTGAACCCGTATCTGATGACACCCTCTTCGGTGTAGATCTTCCTGAGCTCCGTCCTGACCGCCATCCCCATCTTGACCTCCTTGGGTGGGATGTCGGCCATCTGCCCTATGACCTTGGGGCCCTCGGCGAGCTCGACGATTGCGACCGGGTACGACCCTCCGACCTTCTCCTGGTCGGCGAACTCCGGGGGCGCGCCTCCCGCGCCTATGAGCACGAACGTGTGGACCTTGCCCTTCCCGCTCAGCTGCAACTCCTCGAACTCCGAGGAAACATTGCAGTATTTGCATACGCCCTTGGGCGGGAAGTTCACCGCTCCGCACTTCTTGCACTTCTGCCCCATCATCTTGTATCTCTGGGGTATCGTGCGCCAGTACATCGGGATGGAAACATGTGCCATAATTCACACCTCACTTGATTGCTCCTTTGAGTTTGAGATATTGGACATAGTCAACATACTCCTTATTGTCGATATGCGCCTGGACGGAAGGCGCCGTCTTCCTCTCGCCCACTACCTTGAAGCTGAGCGCGTCGCTCCCGGCCCCCGAGCCGTACGATATCACGAGGATCCTGTCGCCGACCTTCGCGGCGTCCAATGCGGCTGCAAGCGCGACCGGTGTCGATGCGGCGCCGAGGTCCCCGATACTCTTCGACACGCCGCTCGAGACGAGGTGGGCGTCCGTGAACCCCAGCTTGCCGCCGATGCTAGCTGGCACCTTGGCGTCCGGCTGCTGGACGACCACATGCTGGTACTCCTCGGGCTTCCTATCCAGCTTCTTCATCAGCGCACCCGCGGCCTTCGTCGTGTTGCTGATCAGGGAGGCCTCGAAGAACTTCTTGACACTGAGATCGTGTATCAGTTCGTCGTCGGACGACCTGAACCGCTCGCCGAAGTGCTCGCTCGCGTACGATGCCGTGCCCTCGAGCTCCGCGATGAGGTTCTCGCCCGACAGCACGAACGCCGCCGCCCCAGCTCCGAGGCCGTGCTCGACGGTGTTCCACATGCTGGCCCTTGGGGCGTCCGCGGCCGCCACGAGCGCGTGCCCCGCCGGGTTCCCCCTCACGTGCTCGAAGCACGCGATGAGAGCCTCGGTCCCCGCCCTCGTAGATGTCGTGTGGTCCGAGGAGAAAGTGGTCTGCGGTATTCCAATGCAGACCATCACCGTTCCGGACAGGAGCTTCTCGGTGTACGGGGCCGATGTGGATGCGATCGCGAACCTGGAGACCCTCTCCGGGCCCATCGGGACCGATTCGAGCGCCCGCTTCGAGACCTTGGCTGCCGACGTGAGAGCGTCCTCGTCGAGCGACATGACCGCCTTCTCGTTCACGCCGGCCGCTGCGAACGACCCCCACGCCTTCACGTAGTCCTCCCTCTTGATCCTGAGCCTGGGTATGTACGCGCCGTAGCCTGAGATACCTATTGCCATCGAGATCACCTCTCCAATATCGAGACCGCGACCGTCCCGCCGGAGCCGCCGACGTTGTGGATCAGTCCCCTCTCGACCCCTTTGACCTGCCTCACGGGCTTCTGGACGGTGCCCCTGAGCTGGTTGAACATCTCGTAAGCCTGCCCTGTGCCCGTAGATCCGATCGGGTGTCCCTTCGATTTCAGGCCGCCGCTCGCGTTTACCGGCTTGTCTCCTCCGATCTGCGTGTGGCCATCCTCGATGAACTGGCCCGCCTTGCCCTTCTCGCAGAACCCGAGGTCCTCATACGCGAGGAGCTCGGCAATCGTGAAGCAGTCGTGGACCTCCGCTAGCTGAATGTCCTTGGCTGTCAGGCCCGCCATCTTGTACGCCTTTTGACTGGCCTTTCTGGTGCCTTCAAGCGTGCAGGTGTCCGCCCGGTCGTGTATCGCGAGGTAGTCGCTCGAGGTGCCGAACCCGGTCACATAGACCGGCGTGTCGGTGAACTGCTTGGCGATATCCGCGTCGCAAACGAGGACCGCGGACGCGCCGTCCGTGGTCGAGCAGCAGTCGAACAGGTTCAACGGATAGGCGACGATCGGAGCTTTCATCGCCTGCTCGAGCGTGATCTCTCTTTGGAACTGCGCCTTCGGGTTCTGCGCGCCGTTCTTGTGATTCTTGACCGCGACCATCGAGAGGTGCTCGCGCTTCGTTCCGAACTGGTGCATGTGCCTGTGGGCGATGAGCCCGTACAGGCCCGAGAATGTGGTCCCCGCAAGCCGCTCGTACTCGGTGTCTCCCGAGACTCCGAGCCAGTACTTCTGCTTCACGCCCGAGACGTCTGTCATCTTCTCGACGCCACCCGCGATGGCGACCTTGCTGTTCCCTGAGAGCACGTCCATGACCGCAGCGACGAGGGCGTAGCCGCCCGAGCCGCACGCGTTTTCAATCCTAACCGTGTGGATGTACGGAAGCCCGACATACTCCGCGACGAGCGCGGACATGTTCCCGAGCTGGAACCCCCCTGAACCGAGGTTGCCGACATACGCGGCCTCGATCGTCTTCGGGTCCAGGCCCTTGTCGACGCTCGCGGCCATGTCCTTGTAGGCCTCGAAGAACAGTTCCTTGATGCCCTTGTCCGGGAACTCCCCGTACTTGCTCTGCCCTGCTCCCACTATCGCAACTTTTCTCATATCAGGTCCCTCGCAATCCCTCAGGGAACGCGCGATTCTCAGCGTCTGGATGCACATCCCCGAGCTGTCTCATTCAGCGGGTCTGGAATGGCTTTTCTCAAAACACGGATTCGGCTATTTAACCGTTCGTAGACAACATTGGCTCGGACACCCGCGTTTAGACATGTGCCTCCGAATCGCATCAGATGAGCGCTCCCGTAGAGGCCGAATTCGTAACCGTGCCACGACGTTCGTAACAATGTTCGTCGCGGGGTGGGCAGGTGATAAATACGCAGTTGCCATATTGTTTTCCGATAGTTCTTCAGGGGAAGAGGCGATGCGGTCGTACAAGGACATCCCGCTCTGGAAAGATGTATCTGAGAATGATTGGAACGATTGGAAGTGGCAGATCAGGAACAGGATCACCACCGTGGACCAGCTCAAGCAGGTCGTAAACCTCACTCCAGAAGAGGAGGCTGGCGTTCATGAGTCTCTGAAGGTCCTCAGGATGGCCATCACGCCGTACTGGGCCACGATGATGGACCCGGATGACCCGCACGACCCCATCAGGATGCAGGGCGTACCCACGATCAAGGAGCTCGACTTCAGCGAATCCGACATGGAGGACCCATTGTTCGAGGACATCGACTCCCCCGTGCATGGATTGACGCACAGATACCCCGACAAGGTGCTCTTCCTCATCACCGACCAGTGCGCCATGTACTGCAGGCACTGCACCCGCAGGAGGCTTGCGGGACAGACGGACGCCGAGAGGCCGAAGGACGTCGTGGACGCGGTCATCGACTACATCTCCAAGCACACCGAGATCAGGGACGTGCTGCTCTCGGGCGGCGACTGCCTGATATCGTCCGACGAGAGGCTCGAGTACATCATATCCCGGCTCCAGGCTATACCGCATGTCGACATCGTCAGGCTCGGGTCGAGGACCCCGGTCACCCTACCCATGAGGATCACCCCCGAGCTGTGCAACATGCTGAAGAAGCACCACCCGATCTGGCTCAACGTGCACTTCAACCACCCGAAGGAGATCACACCGGAGTCGAAGCGCGCGGTCGAGATGCTCGCCGACGCGGGCATACCTGTCGGGAACCAGTCCGTGCTCCTGAAGGGCATCAACGACTGCCCGACGATATTCAAGAAGCTCGTCCAGGACCTCGTGAAGATCAGGTGCAGGCCCTACTACTTCTACCAATGCGACATGTCCAGAGGTATCGAGCACTTCAGGACCTCGGTCGCGAAGGGCATAGAGATCATGGAGGCGCTGAGGGGACACACTTCGGGCTACGCCGTCCCGATGTTCATAGTCGACGCGCCCGGCGGAGGCGGGAAGGTCCCGGTGACGCCCAACTACCTCATATCGATGTCCGATAAGCGCGTCATCCTGAGGAACTACGAGGGCGGGACTTTCCAGTATCCCGAGCCCAAGGACAGGGTCAGCGTCTGCCCGCCGACCTGCAAGCTGTGCAAGGACTACCCGAAGGTCGAGAGCACCGAGGGTGTCGCGGGCGTGCTGTCAGGGAAGAATTTCTGCCTCATCCCCGAGGGGAACGCGAGGGCCGCACGGCGGGCCGCGTTCGGCAAGAAGGGCTGAGTTGGACTCCCGTCCCTGCGTTTCCAAACCACTTCCGCTCCTGTTTCTCATGATGCATAACACTGTCTCTACGCGCGGGCGCGTGCCACTGCGATGCAGCCAGTGTTCTTGCGTGAGCACGTTCCGCTCAGTCCGAAAAGGTTATTATAAGAGAGTTTATACTTCGCACATAGATTTTGCGAGGCGAGCGCATGGAGAGGAACATCTTCATAGAGGAACTGACGCAGACCCCCGTCGAGAAGCAGCCGATCGAGTTCGTAGAGAGAAAAGGCATCGGGCACCCCGACAGCGTTGCGGATGGCCTCGCGGAGAGCGTCAGCAGGGCTCTGTGCAAGATGTACATCGAGAGATACGGTCGGGTACTCCACCACAACACGGATGAGACTCAGATCGTCGGTGGCCAGTCCGCCCCCAAGTTCGGCGGCGGTGCCATCCTCGAGCCGATATACATACTCCTGGTCGGGAGGGCCACGACCTCCGTCAACGGCGAAAGGCTCCCGTACAGGACGACTGCCATGAAGGCGGCCTACGAGTACCTCGAGAAGACCTGCAAGAACCTGGATGTCGAGTGGGACATAGTCCTCGACTGCATGATCGGCCAGGGCAGCGTCGACCTCAGGGGATTGTACGAGACCAAGCGCCTCCTGTCGAACGACACCTCGTTCGGTGTTGGCTTCGCACCGCTGAGCGAGACCGAGCAGGTGACCCTGGAAACCGAGAAATACATCAACGGGAAGCTGTGCCGCAAGATGCCGGAGCTCGGCGAGGATGTCAAGGTGATGGCCTGCAGGAAGGGGTCGGACATCGACCTAACCATCGCAGTCGCGATGGTGGGTTCGAAGATCCCCGACAAGGACCACTACAAGTCGGCGATCGAGGAATGCAGGGAGAACGTTGCCGATTTCGCGCAGAAGCTGACCAAGCGCAACCTCAAGGTCTTCGTCAACACGGCGGACGACTACAAGAAGGACATCTACTACCTGACGGTGTCAGGCCTGTCGATGGAGAACGGCGACGACGGCTCCGTGGGGCGGGGCAACCGCGCCAACGGACTCATCACGCCGATGAGGCCGATGAGCATGGAGGCCTCCGCTGGAAAAAACCCGGTAACCCATGTCGGGAAGCTGTACAACCTGCTCGCGAACCAGGTCGCAGCCGAGCTCTATAAGCTCGGCAGGGGAGACATACTCGAGGTCAACACGAGGATACTGTCTCAGATCGGCAAGCCTATAGACGACCCCCAGGCGGCGAGCGCCAGCATGATATTCGCACCGGGCGTCAGCTCGAAGAAGTACCACAAAGAGGCTGTGGCCGTCTACAGCGAGATGCTGGAGAACATCGACAAGCTGACCGCCCAGATCATAGCGGGGAAGCTGACGGTCTTCTAGACACAATTCGGGATGAAAACGCTACACTGGAGGTCAGCGCTGCTCGGCGGCCTGCCCTTCCAGCTTCTTGATTTCCTCTTCCTTCAGCTTCAGCAGCTTGGCCAGGTCGGAGAGCTCCTCCTCGAGCGCCTGTAGCCTCGACCATTCGCCCTCGAGCTTGACCTCGTCCTTCCGGATGGCCTCCTCCCGCTCCGACAGCTTCAGGTACGCGCCGTCGAGGTCCGCCTTCCGCCTCTCGAGCTCCTGCATCGTCTTCTCGTCCACCAGGGAGGTCAGCCCCTTCGAGGCGCCCTCGACCTTCTCCCACATATCCTGGATCTCCGCCCGCTCCTTCTCGAGCCTCTCCAGCTCCACAACGACGGTCCGCTCTTTGGTCTCCTGGTCCCTTTCGCGGAGCCTGAAGTCCTCCTCGACGCGCCTCAGCTCCAGCTCCCTCCGCACAAGCGCCTCGTCCGTGGCGTGAGGGGGCACCTTCTCGACGGGCTTCATGTCCTTGGAGATCTCGGCGACCCGCTCCCTGACCTCCTCCTCCAGCTTCTCCCGCCTATCAAGAAGCTCCTGGCGCCACTTCTCGAGCTCCCCACGCAGCTGCTCGAGCCCGACGTCCCTCTGCGCCACCAGGGTCTTCTCCTTCTCGAGCTCCATCTGGAGCAGCTCGAACTCCTCGATGTTCTTCTCGAGCTCCGAGGCGTGGGACCTCAGCTCCCTCTCCTTCTCCTGGTTGAGATTCTTCTCACGGGCTATCTCCTCGAGGACCACCTTGTAGTCGTCCAGCGACTTGTCGACGCCCTGCTCGCGCATCCTGAGGGATGTCTCGAGGCTGACCAGCTGGTCCTTCAGATTCCTGGTCTCATCCTCCTGCGAGATCATGTCATTGATCCTCGCGTCCGCGGCGCCCTCCTTCTGCGCGACGACGGTCTCTCGGGCCGCAACCATCGATTCGAACTCCGCCATAGCCTGCTTCGCCGCCTCCAGCTCCGCGCGCTCCTTGTCGAGCTCGGCACTGAGGCTCTCCAGCTCCGACCTGCCGCTTCTGACGGTCGTCATCTCGCCATCCAGCTTCAGGCGGGACTCCGACTCGATCGACGCGATGGCGATCTCCCTCGTCCCGAGCGACCGGTCCTTGGCTGCCAGGGATTCCTCCCTCGCATTCTGCTGGGCCGCGGCCTCGTCCAGCGCCGTCTGCCAGCTGGTGAGTTCCGATGATATCCTCTTGATCTCCAGGTCCTTGGCCTCGAGGTTCGCCTTCATCTCGGCCAAAGACTGCTCGAGGAGCTTCAGCTCCGCCTGCTTCGGACCCAGGCCCCCGGTCTGCTCCTCGAGGTGCTTCTCCTTCAGCGAGAGGCTCTCCCTGAGGTCCTCGGCGGCCATCACCTTCGCTTCGAGCTCGTCCCTTGAGGACTCGAGCTCTGCCCACGCCCCATCCATCTCCTTCTGCGAGTCATCCCTCTCCTTCGCCAGGAACTGCTTCTCCTTGGCCACGCTCGAGAGATCCTCATCGAGGATGCGTCTCTCGTCCGCCATCGCCTGCAGGTCGGTCTCCGCCGACCTCCGGTCCGTTTCGAGCTTCCCCTCGATCTCGGATATCTCGTTCTTGCGCTCGATGATGGCGTTCTCCGATGCCGCGAGCGCTCGTTCGCGTTCCGAGAGCTGTTGCTCCATTGACGAGAACTTGCGCTTCGCGGCCTCCAGCGCGGATTCACTCTCCTCGAGGGACCTGACGCGCTCGTCGAGGGTGCCCGTGCGCTCCTTGTGCGCGTCTTCCTGCCCTCTGATGACGGAGTCCTTCTCGTCGAGCGACGCCTTCAACTCGTTGAGCTGCATGTGCAGGTCTGAGACCTCGGCGTGCCGAGCCTCGACCTCCGCCGATCTGGCAGCGATGACATTCTCCTGCTTCGCAAGCCTGGAGGACATCTCTTCCTGCTCCCGGACCCGTTCGGCGAGCTTCCTCTCGGCCTCATCGAGATCTTCCTTCGTCCTCTGCAGCTCCGCGTCGGCTTTGCCGGACCGCTGGTCGAACTCGGCCTTCTGCTGCGACAGCATGATCCTGTCGTCCTCCAGGATGGAACGGTCCTGGAACATGGTCTCCTTTTCATTGTCGAGGCCCTCCTTCTGGGCCTTCAGGGTCGCGGCCTCTTCGTCGAGCCGCTTCGTCCTCTCCTCGATCTCCCGCTCCATGCCGGCGAGGCGCTGCTCGCGCTCGCTGACCTCCTTCTCGAGCGTTGCGGACTGGTCCTTCATCGCCCTCAGGGAGGCCGTCTCGGACTCGATCTCAGCGTTCCTCGCCTCGACCGATGCAAGGAGCTCATTCCGCTCGGACTCCATCCTAGCCTTTTCGGAGGCGCCCTCGGCATCCCTAACTTCGAGCTCTGACCTCAGCGTGGCGATAGCAGCCTCCTTGCCCGCAACCTCCTGCTCCCTGGCATTGATGCCGTTAGCGAGCTCGTCCAGTTTGGCCTTCCAAGTCTCGAGCTCGCTCTGCATCGACGCGATCTCCGCGGACTTGGTCTCGGTGGCGGCCCTCTGCTCCTCGAACGCCTGGACATCGTCCCTGTACGCAGAGACCTTCGCCTCGAGGGCAGACTGCTCGTTCTGCACGGCCAGGAGCTGCGCCTTCATCATATTCTCGCGCTCATCGAGCGCCGTCCTGGTCTGCTGGAGCATCTCGCCAGTGGACTGCAGGTTCTCCTGCTTGATCGCAAGGTCCTGCTCGAGGGCCTCGTACTCCTCGCCCTTCTTCTTGAGCTCCCGTCTCAGGTGGTCGAGCTCGACGCGCTCCTCGGCCATCTTGAGCTCGGAAGACGCGACGTCGCTCGAGCGCTGGTCGAGGATTGTCTTCATCTCCTCGACCGAGAAGGCCTTCTCGTCGACCTCCTTCTTCTCCTCCTCGAGCTTGGATGACATCTCGTCGAGAGTGCGCTGCAGCTCCGTCAGCTTCCTTTGCGAGTCGCCGCTCTCGTGTTCGAATGCGATCTTCTCCTGTTCGAGCAGGTTCCGCTCCTGCATCACCTTCTCCTTGACCGAACCCAGCTCCTTGTCGGAGGCAGCCCTCAGCGTCTCGAACTCCGCGGCCCTGGCCTCCATCTCCTTCAGGGACCTCTCGAGCTGCCCCTGGGAGCCCTTCATGGTCGTCTCGCGCGTGTCGAGCTCGTCCTTCAGCTCCTGCAGGCTCGCGCTCCTCTCCTTCAGCTGTATCTCGAACTCGATCAGGGCCTTCTTACGGGCCTCGCTCTCGGCTGAGAACCTGTCCTCGTCGGACCGCAGCTTATCCTCGCGCTTCTGCGCCTCGGTGACCTTCCTGCCGAGGTCCACCCTCGTCTTCTCCAGCTCGTCCCTCATCCGGTCGTACTCGTCCTTGAGGGCAGCCGACTTGTTCCTTGCAGAGCTCTCGGCGAGCGACGCCTTCTCGACCATCTGCTTCACATCGGCCTCGGAAGCCGCGAGCGTCCTCTCCCTCGTTTCCACATCGACCAGACGGACGGAGACGTCATTCTCCCGCTCCGCGAGGCTCTGCTCCTGGGAGATCAGTTTCGCCCTCAGCGTCTCCAGCTCGCTCGTCAGCCGTGAGGATGACTCCTCGCGCTGGCCCACATCGGCTAGCTGGTGCTCGAGGTCTCCCCTCAGCCTCGCGAGCTCCTCCTCCTGGGCATTCTTGACGCGGTCGAGCTCCTTCCGCTCCGAATCGACGGTGGCCCGCTCCTTCTCTATGTCGACCTTCTCGAGCGCGAGTTCGTGCTCCTTCTCCTGGAGCTTCTTCTCCCAGGCCTTCGCTTCCTCCGAGATCCTGGCGGCGGCCGCCTCCTTCTCCTCGGTCGCGCGCAGCCGTTCGTCAATGGACCGTCGGTCGGCCTCCAGCCTCGTGGTGAGATCGACAAGCTTCCCCCGCTCGGCCTCCTGGCGCTTCGCCTCGCTCTGGATGTCGAACATCTTCTGTTCGGTCTTGAGACTGACTATACGGTCGAGCTGCAGGTACCTAGACTCGACCTCCTTCTCCATCATCTCCAGGTTGGCCTTCTTCGAATCGAGGTTCTGCATCTCCTTGGTCAGCTTCGCCCTGACCTTGGATGTGAGCTCGACCTCCTCCTTGGTCAGCTTGATCCTGAAGTCCTCGAGATCCTTCCTGGTCTGCCGTACCTTGAGGAGCGTCTGCCTGACATCCTGTCGCTCCTTCTCGAGATCCTGACGGTCGGACGCCAGCTTGCGCACGTCTGAGACCAGCTTCTCCTGGAGTAACGCGAGCTTCTTCCGCTCGTCCTCGATCCTCTCGACCTCGATTGTGATCTCGTCCTGGCGCAGCTCGGTGATCAGCTTGTTCTCGACCTCCGGCCTCACAGGTTGGATCTTGGTCTTGTCCCCTGAGAAGACCTCGAGCTCCCTCTGGATCGACCCGAGTTTGGATGGTTCGAGGGTCGACGATTTCAGGGAGATGATGCACACGGCCTTGTGGACGGCCACGTGGTCCCTGATCGTCTGGATCAGACGCAGCACGCTGACGAACTTGTTGTTCGTGATGAGGTATTCGAGGGAGTCGATGAGGACGAGCTGTCCTCCGCCCCCCTCTAGGAAGTGCCTTATCGTGAGCGAGAGGCGATCGAGGTCCTTGGGGCCGATGGCCTCCTCGCTCATCGCGTTCGTCAGCCAGTAGACTGGTGCGTCCCCGAGATTGAGAGCCTTCCTCAGGTTCTTGGGATAGGTCCTCGAAACGATCATTCCCCGCATGCCCTGCGACGAGGCCGTCAAGAAAAGGGAGTACGCCAGCTCCGGACGCTCCTCCTCGACGAGGTATGTCACGGACGGTTCCAGGGCAGGATGTGATTCCGACGGGCTTGGAGCGGGCTGTTCCTCGGCAGCCTGCGACCCTTCCTCTGCTGGAGGCGCCTCCTTGGGTTCCTCCAGGACAGGAGCGGCTGGCTCCTTTGTCTTTGCCGCGCTCTCTCTAGCCTTGTCTCTCAGACCCATGTTCGCGAGGCTCCATTCGTTCAATCATGCGCCGGGGGGGGGATGGCGCCGTCTTCGCGCTGTTCTTCAATGATATTGCGTGTGGTACATTAAATGATACGCTCAGATTTTCATCCGATCCAATATCCGTTCGTACAGTGCGAAGTCCTCTGAGCTTGAGAACTTCGAGATGACGTCCTCGGGGAGCTGTTCCAAGAGCTGGTCCAAAACCCTGAGCAGGCGCTTGAGGTCCTCGTCGACTACGATGGCATCCGCCATCTTCTTCTGGAGATCCGACCTCTCGACCAGCAGCTCCCTGACCTGCCGGTCCAACTCCAGAATCGTGCCCTCGATATCGGCCTCCGCCTTCTCGACCTCTACCTCCGTGGCCGCTTCCTGACCGACCCGAGGAGAGACCACTGACCTCAGCTCTATCAGCCTGTGCCTCAGCCGTCTCTTCTCCTCGTCCCATTCGGCCTTCGCGGCGTCCCGCTCGTTCGGCGTCCTCGCGCTCAGCGCGTCCAGCCTTATCTTCTCGAGTTCGAGCCGTTCGTTCTCGAGGGCCTCGAGCCTCGACTTGAGGTCGCTCTCCTGGTCGTCCAGCTGCTTCTTCTTGGCTGCGTAGGCCTTGATCTTGCGGTCGACCATCTCCTCTCTTCCGGCGAGCTGCTCCTCCTTGCTCTTGAGCTCCGCGAGCTCCCTCTCCTTGTCGTCAAGCTTGGCCCTCAGCGCCTTCGCAGCGAGACCTCTCTCCTTCGCGGCGTCGCTCAGGTTGAAGGACTCTATGATCGATGATACCTCGTCCGAGAGCGCATCCATGTGCGCCTGGAGCATCGTTATGTCGGCCATCTCATCTGCGAGCGACATGACCTCCGCCTCAATCTGCTCCACAGTGGCTGACCGTCCCTCGAGCGCTGAGATACGCTCCAGCCGGGCCTTCTCGTCCTCGAGACGCTTCTCCATCCTCTTGAGCATGTCCGTCCTGTTGGTCATCAGATCCTCTATGCTGGACCTGAGCTTCCCGAGCTTCTCCATCTCCTCCGGGGATGGGCCCTGCGGGGGCGCCTCGGCTGCCTCGGCAGGCGCGGCCTGGGGCTTCCCCCACTCGATAAGCTTCACCAGGAGCTCGTCGTCCTCAGCGGACTGCTTGGGCGAGACGACCTTGACCTTGAACTTCATGTTGCACTTGGGGCACTGGGACGTCCCGAAGGCCATGACGGTCCTGCACCTGGGGCATGCGAACGCCCGGACGTCCTGATCGAACTCGACATCGCAGGAGGGACATCTCGAGACGCCTGGCTCAAGGGATTGGTTGCACATGAGGCAGTAGGCCTCACCCGTCTTCAGTATACCCTTCGATGCCAAGCCGGACTCACCTTCCGTCGTGCGTCCCCGTTACGAGGATGTAGCTACCGCCTTACGATTATTGATATCTATCGTATCTTATGAGTTCTTCGATGTTCTTCCTCGGGGTCATCTCAGGAGCCTCGTCGAGATAGCCCAAGGGGGTCATCGCGACCACGCGCACATCCTCGGGTATCTCCAGGATCTCCCGGACCTTGTCCTCCTTGAACGACGCGATCCAGCATGACGTGACAATGGCCCTCTGCGAGCCAGGAATGGTCGCACGGCCGAAGCCGAATGGAATGAGTTGCACTGGGGAAGTGATTCGAAGGTCACCACCCGATAGCGTAACAGAACCACACGGTGGAGGACGGCGCTGAGAAACACCCGGCGCGGCTAGTCCTGGACCAGCTTGATGAGCGTCGTAGTCCTCAGGACTCCCGGGAACGCCCTCAGCTCGTCGACGCACCTGTTCAGCTCGTCCAGCGTGTCCGCCCTGAGCCTCACGGCCACATCGAACTCGCCACTGCACTCGAAGACGCTCTCGGAGAGTTGCCTTGCCTTGCCCTTAACAGCCAAGGTGCGCCCCACGTTGGTGTCGATCAGGACTATCCCCTCGAAGCCCACCGGGGAGGTCTCGATTGTGAACTTCCTGATGACGCCCTCTCTGACGAGCTTCTCTATCCGTGCGCGGATCGCGCGCTCCGTCAGGTTCACCTGACGGGCAATCTCAGTGTTCTTCGTCCTAGAGTTCTCCCTTAGGAGATTCAGGATCTTTGCATCCGTCTCATCCATGTTTGAGGGGTAAAGCCGTTCCTATTTTCGTACCTTTCGATGAAAATCGGCCGTTTCGGTCAAAACAGGGGGGGCAACCCGCTTCGGACGTTCAGATATCTACGCTGCCGTGCGACGGATGCAAGAAGGGGGTGGTGGGCCCAACCGGATTCGGACCGGTGACCTCCCGGTTATCAGCCGGGTGCTCCAACCATGCTAAGCTATGGGCCCGTTGTGGCTTCTGCGCAATACATGATTGGGATTAAATACTTTCCATGCGAGCGGACCAGCTGGTCCGAGCCATCAGTCGAGAGAGATCTTCGCGTACTTGTCAGTGCAGGGCTTGCCCTTGCACACGTGCGCCTCCAGGGCGGTCAGGTCGAATATGACCGAGAATATGGTCTCGGAGACGTCTAGCTTGTGTAGCTTCGGGTCTCTGTGCCTGCATATCGAACCCGGCTTGTTCACATGGTCCTTGAACATCTCGATCATCGATTCGACAGTGACTTCTCCCAGCTGCCCTTCGACGAGCTTGAGAGCGCGGAAGTACCTGACCAGCGAGCTCGAGATGGATGTGGGGAATTCCTCGAACCTCTGCATCTTCTCGGCCACATAGTGGTTCGTGTGGACCAGGTATCCATCGATCGCGTAGATGCACGCGTGGTCGGTCGCCGACCCCTCGAGCGAATATATCTCCCCGTTCCGGTCCGAGCATATGTTGTTGTAGCTCGACGCGCGGTTGGCGGGCATCGCGTAGTCGATCGCCTCGCCTATCCTCCTGGCCTCCATGACCTTCCTGACGGGGAACACCTTCGGTATGCCCACCCTGGCGTCGTTCTGGTTCAGGGCGTTCCCGGTCAGGCTGATGCCCGCGCTGTTCATGCCGGATGACGGGAGCAGGCCCGCGTATGAAGTCGTGATGAACTCCGGCTTCCCGCTCGGCTTCGCGTGCAGCAGGACGACGGTCCCCTGGGCGTCGGTGGACCAGTCCTCGTTGTGGCCTATCAGGACATGCCCGTCGGACGTGACATCTCCGGCGCACGCGATGTCCGTGCATCCCTTGAAGCCCCTCGGGGACAGGAGCTCGTGACAGCACATGGCGAAGGCTTCCCCGAAAGGCATCTTCGAGCCTTCGGCGTAGCCTCTGATCTCCTCGACGAAGTCGGGGTAGAACTCCTGGGCGTGCGGGAGGTACACCTTCGCCCTCTCGACCGCCTTCGCCCAGTCGAAGCCAGTATAGTGGAGTATGGATTCCGCGACCGACTTCCGATAGGCGTGGCCCTTGGCCGCGCACTTCTTCCCGGCCGTCTTCCCCATGTCGAACGGTTTCCCTGCGACCTCGACCACTGGCAACCCGATGTTCTTCGCCATTCGTATCGGATGTCCCGAAGGGCTTGGGGAATAAATAACCTAGCGGGCTCGTTCCGGCTACCTGGCCACGACCCGTATCGCCTGGAGCGTGCTGAGGACCGCCTTTGGGAGCTTCTTGTGGGAGTCCACCTCGATCCCGGTCTCCAGTATCCTCATGGGCCTCGGACTCGTGTCGTGCGCGGACCCCCTGAGCTTCTCGACGGTGATGCACCTTTCGAGCTTGGACGAGATCATGAGCTTGTGGAGCCGCACCTCTCCCCTGCACATGAGGGACTCGACCTCCAGGGCCTCGGGGTCCGGGAGGTCGGTAAGCACGACGGTGGTCACGTTCCACTCCGAAAGGAACCTGAAGAGGGACACGATGCTGTTCTCCACGCCCTCCTCCGTCTCCGAGAGCCTCTTCAAGGAGGTCAGGGAGTCGATGACAATCCTGGAGTACCTCATCTCGAGGAACTCCTGCCTGAGCATCAGCTGGAGCGACTGGGCGGACAGATCGGGGGAGGCCTGCTTCATGGCCGCAGTCTTCGCATCCGTCTTTGCCTCCCTCAGCGAGCCGACCGCCCTCTGGGCGGCCACCTCGACCAAGGAGACGCGCCTGCTGTAGGACCTCGCGCTCGGGTGCACGTCCAGAATCCTTATCTTGCCCACATCCCAGCCGAGCGACCGGACGTTCTCCCTGATCTCCTGAGGGGGCTCGTCGATGGACACCAGAAGGGCACGCTCGCCCTGTCTCACGCCTTGCTGTAGGAACTGGATCCCGAAGGTCGTCTTGCCGCTCCCGGAGATGCCCGAAACCATGTACGATCTTCCGGGGACGAACCCTCCCCTCAGCATTTCGTCCAGGCCGGCGATGCCAGTGCTGATCTTCGGCAGCGGGTCGGCCATCACTGACCACCTCCGGGCGGCGGAGGGTCCGGTTCCGCGAGGGCGCTCGGGGGCGGGCAACTATCCTGAGGTGGCGGGGGCAGCTTCGAATCTGCCATGGGCTGGGTCGCCGGTGGCTCTGCGACCGCAGGATGCGCTGCGGGGTCTGCCAGAGCTACCTGACCTCCTTCACTCGGCTTGTCGATGGCCGGTTTCGGCTCGGACTCCTTCGACTTGGCCGCCTTCGAAGACTCCTTCGGGGCCTCGGTCTTGACCTCGACACCTGTCGCGGTGATCTTCATCGGGCGCATATTGTAGTCGTGGGACGACCCCCTGTACTTCTCCACGGTGACGCCCCTGACCAATCCTCGGCCGTCGAACCACTTGTGAAGCCTGATCTCGCCCCTGGACATGTGCGCCTCGGCACCTGGCCTGTATATCTCAGCCTGATGCACGGTCGCGAGTGTCGTGACGCCCAGGTCCGACAGGACTCTAAAGAACGACGCGAGCGTAGCGTACTCCTCGCTCGTCTTGATATAGAACCGCCTCAGCGATGTGATCGAGTCGACCACGACCCTGGAGTAATTCCTGTTGCGCATCTCCGCCTTGAGCAGTTCCTGGAGCGTGTTTATGGACATGTCCACGGGGCCCTTCTCGGAGGTCTTCCTGATCGAGTCGCTGAGCTCCTTGAGGGTGACGACCTTGCGCTCGGTCGAAACATCCCTAACAGGGGTCTTGTCATAGCTCATTATGTCCATGGTCCCGTCGAACACATAGACCTTGCTCAGGTCCCACCCATACTGGCTCATGTTCGCCTTGACCTCGTTCGGGGGCTCGTCGACACACACATAGAGAACTTTCTCGCCGCGCTGTACGCCCTCGAGCAAGAAGTGCATGGCGACCGTGGACTTGCCGGTCCCCGACGTGCCAGACACGACATACGGTCTACCGGGTATCAGGCCGCCGTCCAGCATCTCATCTAGGCCCGCAATCCCTGTCTTGACCTTCTCTTTGATCATGTCCTGCCTCTTCTGGTTTTGAGAATATATGGTAGGGTTAAAGAGCGGTCATTGATTCCCACTAGCGTGGTTTATACTTTTGCCTGCCAAGATTGAACTTGATAACAATTGCTTGGATTAGCAATATAACACCGGAGAGGCATCGCCACACGAAGGTGGGCACAAGTGACCAGAACGGTCATTGGTGGTGCCCACCGCTCAGGATATGCATGCACCCCAGTGAACGTGGCTCTGGGATCATCGCCAGGATCAGGAGGTCCATCGGATTCTCCAGAGACTTCGCCATCCTGTTGTCCGCGCTCGTCGTCGTTGCGCTAGGGTTCGGCTTCCTGGGCCCTCTCATGCCTGCATTCAGAGAACGGTTGGGAATATCGGATTCCGAGCTCGGGATGATGTTCTCGCTGTTCTCGATCGCCTTCGTGTTCGCCCTTCCCCCTGCAGGCTATCTGGCGGACCGATTGGGCAGGAAGCGCATGATCATGGCGGGCATAATCCTCTTCGGGTGCACGACCTTGGCGCTCGTTCTGGTGACTGAGCCCATCCAGTTCCTGGTCCTCAGGGTGCTGGAGGGTGTGGGGGCGGCTCTGGTCACACCTGCGGCCTTTGCGCTTACGCTTGACCTCGTCCCGGAGGACAAGAGAGGAGTGGCCATGGGGGCCGAGGGGACCGCACAGCTCTTGGGGGCGATGGCGGGGCCGACCCTTGGCGGGCTTGTGGCGGGCCAGTTCGATTTCACGTACCCATTCTACATCGCCGCCGCGCTTGCCTTCGCCTGCGCTGCGATCATCTGGTTCATAAAGGAACCGAGTTCGAGGGCCCCATCAGAGGATTCCAAATCCATCTTGACCATGTTCGGTGCCTGGAAGAGGAACGCCAGGGCGGACCGCAGGCTTCCCGCGCTCACGATGAGAGGGTTCGTCATGGGCGTTGTCCAGGGGCTCTGGAACCTGGGTCTGCTCATGTTCTGGGCGGACGACATAGACATGACCTTGACCCAGACCGGGATCGCGATGTCCATCGGGATGCTCACCATGGCGATAGGAACCGTGCCGTTCGGGTCGCTGTCGGACAAGTACGGCAGGAAGCCGTTCATCATCATCGGCGGCGCCCTCATGGCCGCCGGACTGGCGATGATGGTATTGGCCAGCCAAGCATGGCACGTGTACATCCTGGTGGTCATATCAGACTTCGGCGCAGCCATGTCGAACCCCTCGGTGGGCGCGATGCTGGGCGATGTGATGAAGAAGGAGGAGCGCGGGAGGGTCATGGGAGCCTATCAGACTGTCATGGGCGTCGGCAACATCGTCGGATTCTCCGCCCTTGGTCTGATGTACGACTACGTGAACCACCAGGCGCCAATACTGGTCTGCGCGGCTGCCCTTGCGGTCGCCACTTCCATCATCGGCCTGTACGTCAAGGAGACACACAAGGCACGGGACCCCGGAAAAGAGACTGCGGAGGCGGCCAGCGGTGCGTGACGCACGGCTCTGACAATCTTATTATATCGGCAAGGTTTCTTCACAGCAAGGACCTGTACAGATGCCAGTCATCAACTTCAGCTACTCCGACCTCTGCGGGCTCATGGGGAAGGAGATACCGAAGCAGGTGCTCAGGGACTCGCTCCCGATGCTCGGCTCGGACCTTCAGTCCGCAGAGGACGGCTCCGACGAGATGAGCTTCGAGTTCTTCCCCGACCGTCCCGACCTGTACTCCGTCGAAGGGATCGCCCGGGCATTGAAGGCGTTCCTGGGGATTGAGCCGGGGCTCAGATCGTACGCGGTGTCGGAGTCGGGGGTCGACCTCTTCGCGGACCCGTCGGTGGAAGATGTGAGGCCGTTCATATGGTCCTCGATTGTGGAGGGGAACGACATGGACGACGCCCTGATACGCTCGATGATGGACCTCCAGGAGTCGCTCCACGGCTCCCTCGGTAGGAACCGACGCAAGGTCGCCATCGGCATGCACGACCTCTCGAAGGTCAAGCCACCGTTCCACTACAAAGCCGTCCTGCCTGACGAGCTGTCCTTCGTCCCACTGCAGGGCTCGAGGAAGATGACCCCTGCCGAGATACTGAAGGAGCACGAGAAGGGCAAGGCCTACGCCTTCGTCCTCGAGGGGAAGAAGAGATATCCGATCATCGTCGACAGCGTCGGAGAGGTCCTTTCGTTCCCCCCTGTCATCAACGGCATCGCGACGGCCGTCACGGAGAACACGAGGAACATCCTCGTCGACTGCACTGGCACGGACATCAACGCGGTGAGGAGTGCGGTCAACATACTCACGACAGCGCTCGCTGAGAGGGGCGGGAAGATAAAGACCGTGAAGTTGCACCAGGGAGGGAAGACGTATGTCGCCCCTGACCTTAGCCCGCTCAAGGTGGCAGTCGATACCGCGTACGTGAACCAGTGGATAGGTACTTCGCTCGACCCTTCCTCCATGGCTGGATGCCTGAGGAGGATGGGGCTCGGCGCGGAAGTGACCTCCTCCGGGCTGACGGCTATGGTGCCTGCGTACCGCGCGGACATGATGCACGCGGTCGACATCGCAGAGGACGTCGCGACGGGGTACGGGTTCGAGAGATTCGGAGGTTCCCTGCCGGCGCACGCGACCTTCGGGACCGAGCTCCCGGCGAATGCTTTCGCCAACACGGTCAAACCGATCCTCACGGGGCTCGGCTATTTCGAGGTCGTCACACTCTCGCTGTCCAACCCGAGGGACCAGTACCATGCGATGGGACTCCCGGAGGATGCATCCGCGATAAGGGTCAGGAACCCGGTGAGCGAGAACCACACTCTGGTCCGCACATCGGTTCTCCCGAGCCTGATGACGGTCCTGAAGAAGAACAAGCACCGGGAGCTTCCCCAGAAGCTGTTCGAGGTAGGGGATGTCGTGGTCGCATCGAAGAACAGGAAGATGCTCGCGGGGGTCGCGATACACCCCAAGGCGAGCTTCACCGAGGGCAAATCGCTCGCCCAGTCTATCATGAGTGCCCTCGGTCTGAAACCGGAGATGCTGCCGGACGACACGCCGACCTTCCTGCCCGGCAGGTCCGCGAAGATTGTCTCCGGCGGGAGGACAGTCGGATTGTTCGGGGAGGTGTCCCCCGCTACGATCGAGGCTTTCGGCCTGGGCAATCCCATAGTCGCGTTCGAGTTCGACCTCGATGCGCTGAGGGACCTGTGCTCTCCGAAACAGTGATATCGGCGCAAGCCCTGACATCGTCCTGTGACGGACATCGTTGCTGAGGTAGCTAAGCCCGGTTCACGGCGCCAGCCTTGAGAGTTGGTGGTACTGCGTACCACGGGAGTTCAAATCTCCCCCTCAGCGCTCCTTCGTCCGTTCCCCGGGCATCCGAACATCGATGGCGAGTAACCTAGGCATCGGTGTATGTCGCCTGCTCGAAAACCCATCCCCTCGGTGGGCGGTATGAGAATTCATGACGAGGTGATTCTGTTCCGGGATCACACGCCGACGGCCCGACCTCGTTCGACTAGCTCTGAGCGAGGGACTTCAGTCGCTGGAGTTCCGCAACAGGGCCATGCAAGAAGGTATCAAATACCCCGGCATCCCCTTACGAATATCGTTGCGGGGGTACGAGAACCAACTGTCCATTGTTGCAGGGAGTCTAGATGATTCAGATACTTGTTGTCGACGACGAGCCCTCTCTTCTCGAGATTGCGAAAGCGTTCCTGGAGCGCAAGGGGGGCATCAAGGCCGACACCGCATCCTCAGCGGATGACGCGCTCACCATGATGAGCGAGAGGGATTACGACGCGATTGTCTGCGACTACATGATGCCTGGCATGGACGGGCTCGAACTACTCAAGTTGCTGAGGGAACAGGGGAACAACATCCCATTCGTGCTTTTCACGGGTCGCGGAAGGGAAGACGTCGCAATGGAGGCTCTGAACAGCGGGGCGGACTTCTACCTCCAGAAGGGAGGCGACCCCAAGATACACTTCGCCGAACTCGCCAACTTGATCAACCACTCTGTCACCAGGAAGCGAGCGAACGATGAGGTCAACAGGCTGGCGAAAGTGGTCGACTCCTCGCAGGACGGCATCGTCTCCCTGACACTCGACGGGATAGTCCTCACCTACAACAAGGGTGCCGAACGCATATACGGATATGCATCGGACGAGGTGAAGGGCAGGTCGGGGTTCGATTTCCCGAGCACGATCCAGACGCCCCAGGCGGAATACAGGGCGCTCCTCGACAAGGTGGGAAGGGGAGAGAGCATCGAACTACAGGAGGTGGCGAGACGGCGCAAGGACGGACGGGAGTTCTATGCCTCCATCTCGTTCTCGCCGGTCCGCGATTCCTCGGGCAGGGTCACGGGAGCATCCCTGATCACGAGGGATGTGACCGAACAGAAGCTTGCGCGGGACTCCCTAGAGCGGAGGCTGAGGCTCGATGACATGCTGAAGAGCATCGCTGCCGATGCGCTGACAGCGTCGGGGACGTCCGTCTTCCTCGATGAGACCCTCGCACGCATGGGTCGTGCCCTGGATCTTTCAAGGGCCTACATCTACAGGTACGGCCCGGACGAGAACACCGTCAGCAACGTTTCCGAGTGGAACATTGACGGCAAGTGCCCGATGAAGCACGAGCTGCAGAACATACCCAGCACGCAGTTCGACTGGTGGATCTGCAGGATGAGGAGGAACGAGACCGTCCGCTACGACAACATCTCCGACATCCCGGACGAGAAAGTGAGAGAGGCATGCGTCCGGATGGGGAAGAAGTCCATCATAGCGGTGCCTCTGATCCTCTCGACGGGGAAGCTCATAGGGTTCATCGGGCTCGACGACATGCGGCAGACGAGGAAATGGTCCGAACAGGACACGAGCATTCTGACGTCGGTCGCGAGCATCATATCGACCAATATCGAGAGGAGGGAGGCCCAGGACAGGCTTCAGGAATCCGAGGGCAAGTACAGGAGCCTCGTCCAATCGACCCCCTGCCTGATATGCAGGATCTCCCCGTCAGGCGAAACCCTGTTCGTCAACGAGTACCTCAAAGAGATCACGGGCTACGAGACCGGCGAGCTTCTTGGCCGCAACTGGTGGGATATCTTCCACCCGGGGGACCTCAGGGGCCAGGTCGACGACCTCACGGACGAATTCAAGAAAGGCGATGTGAGCGACCACGAGATGGTTCTCCGGACGAAGTCGGGCGAGCTCAGGACCATTCTGTGGAACTCGTTCAACGTCTGGGACGGCGCCCACTCGCAGATCCTCGAGATCAACGGTGCGGGCATAGACATCACCGGCCGGAAGGCCGCCGAGAACGGCCTGAGAGAGAGCGGGTCGTTCAACCGCGCGGTGCTCGACGCGCTCGATGCGAACGTCGCGGTCCTGGACAGGAAAGGCAAGATTGTCGCCGTGAACACCGCATGGGAGGAGTTCGGCAGGGCCAACAGCCCGGAGGGCGCCCGCCGCATAGGCATCGGCGCCAACTACCTGGACGCGTGCAGGAACGCGCTTGGAAAGATCTCGGAGGGCGCCCAGGAAGCGCTCGCGGGCATCCGGACGGTCCTGGAGGGGCTGCAGGCCCGGTTCTCCCTGGAGTACCCGTGCCATTCCCCCGAGGAGGAGAGATGGTTCATCCTTCAGGCGACTCCGCTCTCCAAGAAGAGGGGCGGGGCCGTGGTGTCCCACATAGACATAACCGATCGCAAGAAGATGGAACGGGCGGTGAAGGAGAGCGAGGAACGATACAGAGCCATCTTCGAGACCACGGGGACCGGCATGATCGTCGTCGGGGAGGCCTCTGAGATCGTCCTCGTCAACTCCGAGTTCGAGAGGATGTCCGGCTTTACCAAGGACGAGCTCGTAGGAAAGAGGAAGTGGACCGAGCTCATGCACCCTGAGGACCTGGGCAGGGTCGCGGATTACCACAGGGCCCGCATGAAGGATTCTTCGGCCGCCCCGACCACTTACCAATTCCGGGGCATTGACAAGGACGGCAGGACGCACCACCTCATGGCATTCGTGACCGTTCTCCCGGGGACGCGACGAACGCTCGTGTCCGTGCTCGACCTCACGGAGATGAAACACCACGAGGAGGCCCTCCATCAGGCGAACAAGAAGCTGAGCCTCCTTGGGGGTATCACGAGGCACGACATACTGAACCAGCTGTCGGTCATGTACGGATATGTCGAGCTGGCCCGCCAGGACGAGCAGGATCCTGCCGATCGCGAGAAGCTCGACAAGGCCCTCGCCTCCGGGGATATGATCAGAAGGCATCTGGAGTTCTCGAGGGACTACCAGAGCATGGGCACGGTGAGACCCGACTGGACCGATGTGCACGCGGTCGTGAACCGCGTGTTCCGTTCGCTCGACCTCAAGGGCGTCCACATCAGGAACGACACGAAGGGGCTGCAGGTCTTCGCGGACCCGATGCTCGAGAAGGTCTTCTACAACCTCATCGACAACACCCAGAGGCACTCGGGGGGCGCGAAGAACATACGCGTATCCCACCTCATGAAGGGGGACGATCTCGTCATCGTGTACGAGGATGACGGGAAGGGCGTGCCCGAGCAGGACAAGGACGTCATATTCGAGCGCGGGACGGGAGATCACACTGGCTTCGGGCTCTACCTGGCCCGCGAGATACTCGGCATCACGGGCATGACGATCAAGGAGAGCGGGATCGCGGGCGAAGCCGCCAGGTTCGAGATAATGGCCCCGAGGGGCGCGTACAAGGACGCGGGCCAGAAGCAGAGGCCTTCAGGCTCCCCGCCCGGTGTCTGATGATTTTCTAGCAGAGTGGGAGTTCAGGAGGTACACGCCCGCGAAGGCGACCGCGCCCCCGAGGAGTGCGAGCGGGACGCTCGACGGGAGTTCGATGTCGGCATCCGGGAAGATCAGAAGGACGACCAGCTGCACGGCGACGGTCATGATCCCGGTCAGCGCGAACAGCACGGAGGTCAGGGATGCGCCGATCCTCGGGAGGCCCGCATTGTACATCACCAGGCCGAGGGCCGGAAGGATGCCTATCAGCCCGAGGATGATCATCCCGACGAACCCCTCCCATTCGATGAGGCCCGTGGCCACCCCGATGATCAGAAGGAACACACCGGTCAGCAGCAGCTCGATGCACGAGAACGGTCCCAGGTCCTTCGTCTTCAGCAGGGCGGTCGTCATGACAACCGAGATGCCGAGGAGAAGGGAGCTCAGGATCGCCTCCAGCTCCCCCAAGCCGATGGATAAGGAGAGCGTGTTCACATCAGCCAGGACGATGAACACCCCGGCCATGACCAGCACGCTCCCGACCGCCTCCCACTTCTTGAGCCTCTCTGAGAGGAACACGGCCGACAGGAGGACGATGAACAGCACCTCGGACGAGCCCCCGCCCAGGATGGCCTCTTTGCTCGCGCCTATCCTGCCCACGGCGTCGAACCAGAGGAACACTCCACCGGCTACGAAGCCGCACAGGACGCACATCTTCAGCCAGCCCTTTGGGGTCAGCGAGCTGGCGAACCTGCTCGTCCCTTTCGGGTCCAGGCCCATGAGGATGGCGCCACCCACGAGCGGGGGGACGGCAGAGACAATGAACGAGGAAAGGTCGGCGATCTTGATCGCGCCCTCGACGGCCACGGTCTCGACTGCGACCACCAGGGCGGAGAGAAGGACTATGTAGACGTACTTCGACCTGGTGTCCACGGGTTCCCGGACCCGTATCGCCCGCAGCCCCCCTAAGCCTTTCCGGGGAAGGGTCGGTTGTCAGACGCGGCTTGGCACCATCGAAAAGCGACATTCCGTAAACCTTTATACGCGCGCACGCGCATCTTCGTACTGCTCGCGAGAGCACGGGATGCAAGGGATGGGACCGTATGGTATCATGTAGGTACAACTATCTCAGCGGAGCTTGCGCGAACAAGCACATCGAGAGACTCGAGTGCATGGGAGAGGAGAAGTGCGAGTTCTCTGGCATGAACATACTCATGACGCAGAGGCACAGCCGATCCGCCGAGGAGTGCGGGCTCGAGAAGTGGCTGGGGCTCTACTGCGAGAAGTACAAGCGGTTCTTCTGCCCGGGGAAGGAACACTGCGTCACCCCGGATTCGTATATGAAGCGGTTCACGGTACATCAGGACATGGTCTTCAGAGCCAGGAGGCCGTGAGCGATGCACTGCAAGCACCTCTCGCGCGAGGGGCTGTGCGAAGGGGAGTATTCCGGGTACGCCTGCATCAAGAAGCATTGCTCCTCCTACAGGGAAGCCATGAACTGCGAGTTCAGGGACGGCTCGGGGGACTACTGCAAGAAGTACGGCAGGTTCGGGTGTGTCGGAAGGGACAGCTGCCAGCACCTGTCGGACTACCTCTCGACCATCGCCGAGGAAGAGCACGCGCAGTGACGGTCAATACAGTTCTCTCCGTATCCGCGGTATCAGGGCCATCAGCACCGCGACCTCGGTCAGCGAAGTCCTGTCTATCATCCCATCCGACAGATACCCTATCGATCCGGACCTGCGGCCTATGTCCTCGATCCCGGTGATGGAGCTCATGGTCTCTCCGACGGACCGGCCCTTGAGCACCGCATCGACCACCGACGGGGGATACTCGAACCCGGGACCGTGACCGACGGTCATCCTACCCGAGGAATCGAGCACCGCGCAGTACTGCACGTCTAGGTGTTTGTCCAGGAACCTGTTGAGGAACAGGCCGGCCTCGATGCCCACCCCGAAATCCGCTCCCGACCGCTCGAGCGCGATCCGAGCGCGTTTGATCGCCCCCTGGACGGTCCTCTCCTCCATGGGCTGTTTCTCAGTCTCCCCATCGGGGTCCACGCTCACTATCTCGACCAGTCCGAACGCCTGTGTGAATATGTTCCGGACCGCGTCTAGCTTGACCCGGTTCGTGGAGCAGACCGCGACCTTGATCGGGCGCAGCAGGTGGCCCTCCTTGTCTATCTCCCCTCGGACTATCCTCGACGAGCTGATCAGCCCCGAGTCCTCCGCGAAGACCTCCCTGATAGGAAAGACCTTGAGCGCCTTCAGGCCGTTCCTCCTCCGGGCATCGTTTATCTCATCCGCGTGCTCCCGCGTCTCGGGGGAGACGACGATGGCGTCGAGAAGCTCAGAGGTCGCAGCGGTGCCCATCTGGTCAGATATCATGACGATGTCGAACGGCTTCCCGTACCGCGCCAGGAACCTCTTCAGCTGTTCCTTCCGCTGGAAGTACGGCACGACGTCGACCTTTTTAGAGGCCCTGGCGAATTCATCCGACGTGAGCCCGACCTCGACGTGGTCCCCCACGGTGAACGCGGTCTCGAACAGGAGCTCATGGCCCCTGTGTATCACATTGAAAGTGCCGCCGACGCAGACCCTCATCTGGCTACCCCATGAACATCAGGGTGATCGCGATGATCATGATGATGACCATGAGGGCATAGAAATACTTGAGCTGCTTCTTCTTCGACTGCATCTTGGTCTTCCATTCGGACTCGCACTTCTCGTCGCAGTATTCATCCTTGTACAGCACCGCCTTCTCGCAGTTCTTGCAGTGCCTGTGTTGGGCAACGCGCTCTACCAAACGTTCACCGACCGTGCAAGTACCGTGCCTGGATTTATCGTTTGCCCAAGGGCCGTGTCAAATATCACTGCTCGGACCGCACGCCCTCGCACCCCACCCTCACGGTAAAGGCCTTCCCACCGGCGGCCAGTATGCCCGCGGATGTGCCCGAAGGATCGTCAGTGAGGGCTATCATGCTGCCCCCACCTCCGGCCCCCGTCAGTTTGGCTCCATAGGAGCTCTTCCCCGCGGCATCGACGAGCCGATCGAGTGACGGATGACCGACCCCCAGCGAATTGAGGAGCACGTGGTTCTCGTCCATCAGGGCACCCAACCGGCTCTGGTTCCCCCTCCTCATAGCCTCCAGCCCGTCGAGCACTATCTCGCCGATCCTGTCGATAGCCCTCCTGCCGTCCTCCGAGCCTTCGACATAATCCTTGACCTTCGCCACGAGGGGCCCCGTGGAGGCATGGATCCCCGTGTAGCCCACTACGAACGTAAGCTGAGAGACCTCGCAGTGGTGCATGTTCCAGACCTTGCCTCCCTTCTCGATGCGCCAAAGGAAATCATCACCCCTCTCGGGACTGACGAGGACGCCGTGACCGTGCGTCGAGGTCGACGTGTCGGTCGGCGACGCCCTGCCCTGGACCGTGTGCTCCACCTCGAACGCCTTTCGAGCGACGGTCTCAGG